>Ga0123342_1001583_pt1 | contig 38273 bp, 15 predicted proteins | sample Turbeawhitnodule_FD_89960 | JGI IMG/M metagenome (GOLD analysis project Ga0123342, IMG submission 89960) | Root nodule microbial communities of legume samples collected from Mexico - Turtle bean Mexico white nodule | ecosystem: Host-associated > Plants > Roots > Nodule | place: Mexico: Nepantla...
AGAAGGACCTGGATGAAGCAATCATGGAAGAAGAGACGAAGCAGGGCAGGAGCAACGTCCCTATGGTCGAAGTAGATGCGCGTGAGCGCTGAACGGACAATGCCCTCGGCTTGGGGACACGTGGCCCTGTAGAAATCATATTCGAGATTGGAGCCGTCTCGGATCCTTTTGTTGAAATGGAATGTGTTGGCAAGCTTCACGGAGAAGGAAGAAGAATCAGAGAAAGAAGCAGCAGAAGAAGTGGTTCGGGGTTGGGTTTCCCCTCGAGGGCTTCTGAGAGAGAGGAGGACAGGGACAACGAGTGCGACCACGATCCAGAGATTGATGCAGCTTCGCATTTTTGGTTGTCTCTGCAAAATCTTTGGTGCAGACAAAAGAAGAAGAAGAAGAAAAAGCGGGAAGAAGTTATTTTAGTTGCTAGCTATCTCACTTGCTTAACTGGAAAAGGGGAGTTTCATTATGCACCCTTATGTTTTCAAACGTGCACCCCATATAATAGTGAAATGACAAATTTGTTTCAGAAAAAAATTATTCTGATTGCACATTCAATAACATATTTTCTGGTTCTTGAAACGCCTTTCAAAATATACACTATACAATGCATTTTTCGTTTTCTGTTTAGAAATGTACATTGAATTACAAAATAAAAAATTATTTCAAAATGTACATTAAAATATATGATATATTTTGGATTATATATTCTAAAATAAATAAATAAAATCATTCCAAAATTCAATATTTTACATTGTTGTGTTGTTATAAATGGATGTGTAGAATTATTAACGCAATTGTTTTTCACTCTTGGGTCTTCGTCAATGCCTAAATCAGAAATTGAACTTTCATTGGCTAATACTAATTTTGATTAGGCCATTTCTTTCTACATCTCATAGTTTCCATATACAACCTATGCTAATTAAAGATAAAAATATCCTTGATAATATATATATATATATATATATTTATTTTTATTTTTTTATTATTATTTTTTCTTTTTTTTTCATTCCTTTTCCACTCGTCATTACATCTCATACATTATTGTCCCGTTGTTCCTTCCTTCCGTTCTGGTGTTCCACACTCAATGTCAAGACTCATTTGTTGTTCTTAGGAACCACTTTGGCTATCCATTACCCTATCACATCGGTATTATTGTTTTAAAGGTTCGTTTGCAAAAAAAAATCATTGTTGTTGTTTAATTTCAATTTGAATTAGTTGTTCTAATAAGTTTCTAGGTTGTACAATCGGAAATTTTTTTTTCAAATGCTATAATTCAGAGGAAATTTCTAGATACATAATTGCATTTCAAATTGCACAATCTAGAATATATTTTTAAAATCTAAATACATTTTATGCACCTATTGAAGTAAGGCATCTCGCGTACCAAATACCTACAAAAATACATTACAACATAAGCATATACCACGTGTCACATTTCTTATAGAAATAATAACAAATTCGACTTATCTCATCGGCTATAAAAGGTTGAATGCAATCTCCTCCAACCAATTTATCTTTTGTTACTTTAAATTCCACAATATCAAACTCATTTATGTTCAAGGTCTCAACATTGGTTAAGTACTTAAGAAGGTTGATTATTCCTTAATGAATTAATCAATTAGGATATAGGTTAATCGACTAGTGTGTTCATGATATTATTTTAGAAAAGATGAAAAACAAGTTAACAAATTAAATGGTAATAGAATCGACTAAAATAGTTGCAACATTTCGGTAAAATGATTTTCTCTTCAAATAATCGACTACCATCTTAACATAATTGATTATTTATAGCACAATCAGTTTTAACTCAATTTTGAAAATTTTATAAATAAAACCTTTCACTAATACTTTAAGAACTTTTGAATATGTTTTAAACAAACTATTTTAATTTATTTAAGCAATCTAATTGAGCGTTTTTCAAGTTATTTCAAGAGCAAAAGCATTTCAGAATACATCTACTATAAACTCTGGTATGATATTTACATTCTTTTGACTTCTAAATTCATGGGTTGATCCTATTTGTTTTCTCTTGAGTTTTCAAGGATTGAATCGTTATTTCCTTAAAGAGATTTCAAGAGTTGTTTTGATCCATTTAGTGTGATCTAATAGTTGAACTATATCCTCTTAATCGTGTTCAGGAGTTTATTTGTTGTCTACCCAACATGTATGTGATTTGAATGTGCATGGGACTTCAAATGTCGTTCTTAAAATCAAAGATTTTAATTTTTCTCTAAAATTTATAATATATAGAGCATAACCTATGTCAATTCTTAAAGGATACATGTATATTGTATTTAGTCTTTAATATTTTTCTATAAAAGTTAAGATTGGGATTGAAAAATGTAAAACACAAATTGAATAAGAATTAAAATGTAAACATAGATCAAAAACAAAAATCAAGAGAAGATAAAAGGTCAATTCATAGATTGGAGGATAAATAATTCCTCTTATTAAAGTTCTCTAAAGATTTGAATCAAAGTTTGAACAATTAACTGATTCAATTAATTAATTAAACTAATTATATTAATCAAATCAAAATATCATTCAATCTAATTTGTATAGAATTACCGAAACAAGATTCAATAGATTTCTAATTTGATTCTATAATTAGAAGCGCAATTGTAATCACATAATGCAAAACTAAGATTAAAGAAGAGAATAACAAACTTAGAGCGTTAAATGATTAGTAAAAACTTAATTTGTCTTGTTTGATCTTGATTATGTGAATTGATCATCAATAATTAGTATTCCATAAATGAAGAATGCAAAATCAAATTAAGAGAAATTGAGAGAAGATGAAGAGTCAAATTGAAATTTGACAAAAAAGAGAGAAAAGGAGATGAAGAGACAATTCCAAAAAAAATATTAAGCAAATAAATTTTGTGTACAAGTTCAAAGAACGTATAGACTATATATATGCTCTAATTCTCTATATAAGCCCAATTACAAAAGTCTAAACTAAAACAAAGGAAGTTGAATCCAGTTGGGTTCTTTTACAAAATTTCAGAAAATCTGCCTCAACTTTTAATAATAGTAGAAAATAGAAGATAAGTCCAAATCCATCAAACCATGTGTCCATTTTGAAGCCTTGAAAATTTAAAAACTAATACGATTGAAATCAACCTAAATTAATATCTATAAAAAAGTTATATGCAAAACAATTACCAAAGGTGAAATGAGCTAAAAATATAAAGTTAAAGTAAATATGTAAAAAAAAAAATCAATTTATTACTATTAAAAGAAAATGAGTTAATAAATTAAAATAAAGCATACTGAAAATGTTTGATTTCATTTTTCAATAAAGCTATAAATATGTGTACAAAATATGTGTCATCAGTATGCTTGTAAAATCTCATAAAGATAATGGAACCCGATTGTTCTAAAGTTGAACATTAAGATTGAATGTAGGATTAGTTTGATATGAACCAATAGAAATCCTTATGTAATATTTCTTCTTACATCTTATTCTTTACACATATATCTTGTTGTTTTTAAATAAATTGTGTAATATTTATTAATTTTGATTCCAAATTTAATTGCATTATTTTTTAATAAGTTTTGTATTCAAAAAAGTATAAAAAGAGGTAAAAAGTTTCAAAAAATTTTTTCAAAAACAATTCACTCCTCTTGATTTAACATGTCCATAAATCATTTTCCAACAAGACAACATTCTCAAACGTGTATAGTCGTAAATTGGGTTTCAAACGGTTAAGGCAAAAGTCTAACACACCAATGTTTTAATTAGTGCTTTAAAATAACTAAGTATAAAATATGATCAAACATCATCCACGAGATGATAAAAATAACAAAGCATGAAATATTTAAGTGTTTCATCTAACAAATAATACAACACCGTGCAATCTTTTCTTAGAGAGTCTGATAAGGCGCACACAAAAAATATATGAAATATGCAAACAAACATAAGAGATACACATATGCTAAGAAAATCTTGTACTTGAAATTAAATATACATGTCTTTATACTATGTTTTTAGGAATGTTCATATGTTAAAGAGATCCATTTGAATATATATTAAATATCTCCTTACACAAGTTAAAACTGTTTTCTTCATCAACTTCCTAACATAAAGAAATTATAAATTTTGATCTAACTATTTAAGGCACATCAATCATAACATTGTGCAAATTTTTATACTGCCTAGGGAGATAATTGTTGTTAGTCATCAATAACATCGTGAAGAAAAAGGAAAAAAGATTGAGACTGTATTAAATGCAACCATCACAATAAAGCTCATTAGACGCGTAATGGACACAAAAACTAAAAATGCTCACCGACTATAAACGATCATCTAAAATTACCTTCTTCAACAAGTGCATAAAAATGAGTTTATCAAGAAGAAAAAAGAAGACTCCTCTAAGCCAAGAGAGAATTGATTGCATCATGCAGATATGTTGATCAGATGATAACACACACCTCAAGCTTCCTAGAAAGATCATTAAGCCAAAAGAAGATTAATGTATTAGGATCCTGAGAAACCTAATGGAAAACACTTTGAGTTTTTATCCAGTTACCTCAAAGAGTGAGTCAAATCATTGTATATGTTGAAAAATGCTACCTTCCCTAGAGAGAAAAATGATCTAAACAAGGAGAGAAAGCCTAAACATTGTATTCATAGTCAAACAAAATCCTCCCTAGTTATCAAACCTAATGACCCATAGATCGTTAAACATTAGAATTTCATATTTTAGCCAAGAGTGGATTGAGTAAAAAATACTTCGTGATAGGGTTAGCCAAGAGTGGGTGATACCAGAATTAATACGCAGGGTTAGCCAGGAGTGGTTAGGTGTAAAGAACACTCAAGGTTAGCCCGAAGTGACTTGAGGAAAGAACACTAAGTTAAGCTAGTGGTAGCTCGTGTCAAGAATACTCAAGGGGTTAGTTAGGAATAGCTACGAGCAGCTATGAGCCCGAAAAATACTTAATATGTACTTCACAATATTAGTCTACTTAGTTGAACTTGATTGGTTTAGTTAATAACTCCATGTAATATTTGTTGGACATCTCAAGGATCCAACTTTGTTGTTTAATGAAGTCATGTTGAAGACTTGTTGGCTTAAGTGTCTAGGTAGTTTAGTTTTTATTTTGTGTGTCTTGATTTATCTTTTGCCTTAAGAAATGATGATGAATCCAAGAACAAATACTTTTAACTAGTTAAAATGTTTTTTCAACTTGTTTTAATTTGTTTTCTGGAAATTTATAGTTTTCCAATTTGTTATCTTTTAAATCAATTGATTGAAAATACTGAAAAGTTTTTAGATTTTTCTGAAATATGTTTTATATACTGAAAACCATGTTTTAATATGTAACATAATAAATGTTTTCAGTTTGAGTACTTTCTATTGGAGAAAAATCAACTTTCATGAATATTACATTTTTTAAGTGAAATAAAAAAAATATTTTGATTTTTTAACAGGTTGATCTTACTTAACTCCACCCTTTTAATAAAAATCGTTTATGTTAAATCTCTATAAAAGATTCTACATTATTTTAAAAAGAGGTTACTCGTACAATTTACAATTTTACATTTGTGAGAGCCATTGTAATAAAAGTTTTTGAAAGAAATAGTCTTTGAAAGATCTTTGAGTTTCTTGGAGTAAAACCTTCATCATCTAGGTTGAGATCAAAGATATTTCATTGTAGCTTTGAATTTGAGAGGTCCGATTGTATTTCTTGGTTCACGGTCAAGGTTAATTCTTCCTTTCTATTATGTTTTTTATTTTTGTAATTGTTGGGGCCAAGATAGGGTTTCTTGATGTGTATCAGTGTTGTGACAAGGTGTTGCAGTGAGTGATTTATGTTCTTATAGTGTTCAATAAATTTTTTGTATTTCTTGTAAAGAAATTGTGTTGTTTTAGTGAAATCCACCTTAGTGCGAGGTGAGACTAGATGTAGCTTTGTTGTGAGTGAACTGGTATAAAATCTTGGTGTCTTTTATGCGTTCTTTATCATGGTTTTATAATATTTTTGCATAATAATCTATACAAACATAATCAATCGGTTGTTTTCAAAAATCAATTTGTTGTTTATGTTCTTTGATTCTCTATAATAATTGAAATTACTGTGATAAGTGATATTGGTTTTACATTGAATATTGATATATTTTGTATCAATTTGTATTAGTTACAGATTAACAAGATAAATTGAAACAATTCACAACTTAAGAAGTTTTCATTAATTCTAATATAGTTTTCTTAAAAACATTGATCGATACTTCTGAATTCTGCACTTATCATGTATTCTGTAAAAATATTTGTACTGGCCAGACCTTGGACATCGGCTGAAGAAGAGGTCGACGTTAGACGTCGACATCGAACCTCGGTGGTCCGATAGTAATAATGGACCACGTAAGCTGGACCCCACAAATAGTATGAGTTAACACCCAGATACCAAAAAGACCTAAATCACGAGAGGATCATGCATCGGGTGTATATAGTACATTTGGGTACGACACAAGCAAGTGTTCCCTGGAGGCACTAAGGCTCGTAAGGGTTAGGGTTTATAGGGAAAGACTGCATACATGACACGTGAATAATTAGGGCACCCACAAAATAGATGGCAACGCAGCGCTGGTACATGAGTTGGTACCCAGGTGACCATACAGTTAGAAAGATTGCACTCCAGAAGAGGCAAGTCTTGTGCCGCGGCTACAAGTTTGTGCAATGCGTCACAGGATGCCTCACCAGTAACCCTAATTCCACTAAAGGAAAGATCCTTGTGAGACAGGGAGTTGACCTAGACACAACCTATATAAAGGGTGGTAAGAACCCTAGAAGAGGTCGGGCACCCTCTGTTTCAACGGAGCCACTCTCAGCTACCCAAGGAGAGAGCGGAAACCACCAGGAGATAGGAGGAGCCACCATCTGCCTTCGAAGTCAATGACGGCTGAGTCAACCAACAAGAATAATATCTTTCTAGTAATTCTTGATCACAAAAACAACCAGTTAATTCCAAAAATAACTTGTTAAAATTAATTAAGATATTTGTTTCTTTTAAAACAAATTAGATTTTTTCAAATTGTATTTTTGATTTACAAGATTGTGTTCTAAGATCTGTGTATTAAAGATTTTAATCAATTATTTTTTAATAAAACATATTCATTTTCTATATTAGTGTATTTCAACTATAAAATAATTTGTTGTTTTGAAAAACAATCTGTTAAAATTCTTTCTGAATTGTTGTAAACAATTATTTGCAAACTAAGTATAATTCCCTCTCCTCTTGAACTTAGTTTCCCCTTATTTCAACAATATCTTGCAACAAATGAAGCAATATAAAATATTGTGTATATCTTCTCTCTTCCTTATCTATTTTTATATTTCATGTCACAATCATCTGAAATGTTCTCTCTAAGCTAGAAGAGATGAGAATAAAATAAGTCTTTCAATATATCTGTTGATCATATTTGTTATAATTATTCTTAAAGAAAAATGTTTTAAACTTCATCCGACGAAACATGTTGAAATATATGTGTAGAAGGTTTCGTCTTAAGCCATGTTTTTGAAAGATGCACTAGATATTGTAGCTCAGACGAAATAATCATAGTCTAATTTTCTTTGTATGGGTAAATAAGAAAGTAGCACATACAAATGATTAATTTGAGTTAACCAAGTGCATATATGATAATACAACAAATGAAAGAGTTTACATAAAGTATTTTCTAAATGGAAAATGAAACCATTACTTTAAACTGCATGTCCAAATGGCCTCCACATGTGAACTTATCTTACTTATTGAATATATGTTTTGCTCACTTCCTATTAGTCTTCTTAGGTTTTCCATACCTTACAAGGTATTTAAAATATGAATTATAGAACCTGAATTAATCCATCATGTGTTTTGATTAAAATTAACCACATTAGATTCATAGCAACAAAATGGATTACCTTTCCTCTTTAGCTAATTCTTAAGTTTTTTACCGTCTTTCTTCATGTATCCTTTCTTTTTACAAAAGAAACACTTTGAATCTTTCTTTATGATTTATTGATCATGAATATTTTCCTTTGTGATTAACTTGATTATTCTTACTCTTAATAGAGGTCGTCAAGTTCACACTATTCCCTTCTTCCATTAGTAAACTTTCCTCTTCTTGAGCACACATGGTTAATAATTCATTAATAAACCACTTATCCTTATGTGTATTGTAAGAGATTTTAAAGAGACATATGGATGAGGTAAGGTGCATAAAATATAATGTACCAGGAAAGAATCAAACATAATAACCTCCAAAGCTTTTAGTTGAGCTACAATATCCCTTATGCCCATGATACGATCACACATTCCTCTTATTTCAATGAACTTCATTGATGAAAACTGCATAATATAAGTATTATCAGAGGTAGTGAATTCTCATAAATAACATTCACAAAATTGTTGACATTATTATATTGGTCAACAGAACAACAAATTCAAGTAAAAATTTTGGTTTTTATGAACGTTACAAAGAGGCGGTATGATCTCTCCCATTTTTCATAAAGGCCAATAACATTTGGAGTGTTGGTCTCACTAATTAGTAGTTATTCATCTTTCCTCATGATATAGTCAATGTTCTTCCATCTTAAATGAAGAACTCTCTTCTTTTATATCAACTTAGGAGTATCACACTATTCACGTATCACGGAATTACAAAATTCAAAATACAATCTTATCATCATAATTTGAGATTGTTGATAAAAAAAAGTCATAATTTGAAACTAAAATAAATCATTATTCACTCATGTAAATATGTCTTAATTCATGAATATAACAATATAAACTTGTGAGTGAGTTAAATTCTACTCAATTAGACTTATAGTTGAACTTCAGGACAAAAATATCAAGTTGTGTGTGAATAGATTAAGAAATATAATCCAATACATTATCCTATTTTATCATACAAATATAACAAATATATTTTTATCACATTACATATAATTAATCACAGTTAATATTTTTAACATGACCATAAATAATTTTAATTATTAAAGATGTTGTGAGTATTTTGTAATTTATTAAAATTACATTATCACTAAATATTACAATTGTATAACGGACCATATATTTGGATTAACATCAAACAAAATGCATTAATCATATGTATGAAGGACTATAGACTATGCATACAATATTAAAAAAACTAGAAACAATACATGATATAACATATAATAAAAGAAAATAACTCAATTATATATCCAAAAGAAACAAAGGTGGTATGATGTTGGTTAAGTTTGAGGTATTAAGATTAAATCCTAATCAGTTTACATATGTATATTTCTTTTAAACAATTATACATGTACAACTCCAATTTTTATACAATCACATTACAACTCTAATTTTTATATAATCATATTACAACTCCCAATATTATTATTTTAATATTTTTTATATCATCTAATTATAAATTTATCATTTAATATATATTTATTTCTAAATCTATATAAATAGATATAAGAGTTGTCAAACTCTTTCTTTTAAGAAAAGCAATTGGAACCATAAGGGTTCAAATGTGTGCCAGGTGAAGCCCACCGACTCAAAATGCCACGTTAGCATCATGATTGTCAAAATAACCTAACAAAACACTAATTTGTGAGAATCTGGTTTGTAGTGTCACTGTGAGCAATTTTGTTATCAAATTTTGCGAGAAAAAAAAAAATCATGGGAAGCGATAGGAAATCGAAACGAACTTCACCCTCCCAACGCGAAGAAGGTACATGACTTCCCCTCGCTATGCATCATTCCAGCAAAATCCCAAACTAAGTTTTGGGATTGGAACTAAATTCGATTCATGGGTTCTACAAAATAGTGAGCAAGAAGAAAAAAAGTATTTAGTAGTTATTTATCTATTTTTTTGTGTTGGCCCGGTTATCGTTATTGTTGTTTGTTAATTTTGGGGTTAATTGACAGATGAGAAGAGAAGCAAGAGGCAGAGAACGGTAGAGGATGAGGAAAAGAAGGAACGAAAGAGGGAAAAGAAAGAGAAAAGGAAGGACAAGAAATCTCGCAAGCATTCCAAAGAAAAATCTGATAAGAAGGGTCAGTGGGGTTTCTATCTTTTATTTTGTAACCTTTGCTTAACTTTAGTGGATAGAGCTCTGAATGTTATAAGAAAAAAAAACGTAGAAATGAGATTGTTAAGATGAATGTATGGTGACACAAGGAAAGACAAAATACGAAATGAAAGTATCAGTATTGCTAAATGGTGGCACCTTGACATAGGGTGGAATGGTGAGGCAGATTTTTGTCAACTGCAATAGGCAATTTGGGAAGGGAGGTCTGCTATGGCAGTGGCATGGCCATAGTGACATGTTTATAATGCAGAAAATCAATTAAGATGGTTTGGGCACGAATAAAGAAGGTCATTGAAAGGACCAAAGAGTAGTAGACAGCATGGCTTCTAGTCATGTCAAAATAGGAAGGGGGGACAAAGAGGGAGTTTGGGGGACGTTGTTAAGAAGAACCTTGTGGTGAATAATGTCTTTGAGTTTGGTCTTAAACTTAGTCGAAAAGCTCATGTGATCCATGTTGTCAACCTCATCTAGTGGAACAAAGCTTTTGTTGTTGCTTAATTGTAGTGCCTGCAGGACTATATACATGCAAATTTGGGTGCTGATTATCTGGATTGGACAACCTAGATCAACCTTGGTGGGACTATTAGTTTCAAATCTTAATAAACGGGATATAATATAATAACATTAATGTTGTATTATAGAGTAAGAAACTGCTTTGAAAGTGCTTTAGGTTGTGATAGTTTATTTAAGAGATTAGGACCATATCTCCATGTTATGGAATAATTCTAATCGGAGGAACAAATAAAAAGAAGGGTTATCTGCAGTCATGGACACTAATTTTTTATATGCTGAAATCTTCAATGTTCTAGTTCAAAAGGCATGCCAATATTTATTATGTAATTGGAATGTTAAATAAATTTTAGGCGTCTTCCGTTTTTAATAGATGGGTGTATGAAATTCTCCAGTTCCATAACGTAACTCAGCAGATAGAATTTAAATGTAAGTTCATTTGGAATTGGACACTGAAAGTATTTCTCAATCATGTCTATCTATAAGTACTCTGTAATAGGGCAGAGTGTAGGCATAAGACGTGACTACCTGTTAGGAATGCAGAAAATTGGATGGAACCTAGGTGAAAAAAATAAAAGAGTGGAACTTTATTGTTTAAAAGAGAACAGAAAGTGGAGAATGGAGTTCTCCCTGGGGTTTGCCCATCATAGTGGATCTTTCCCTTCACTGAATGCACACCCCCAATCTGATTTTCCTATTTATCTAACCAAACCGCTTTTACTAATTAACTAGTTTCAGTAAATAATTGATGGACTAACTGTTTAACAGCTTTCCTTATTCCGTCCTTCTCGTTATACATCCTAACAACACCTCCCCCTTGAAATTCTATATTGCCCTTAAGGTGGAAACCGGGAATGCTCATCCTAATGAGGGCTCCTGCTGATAAACTCTTAGTCTTTCATCTCTCCCCTGGATGTTCATAATCTCACTAGACCCACCTTATTGGCCCATTATTCTGCCATTGCACACCAGATTCTCTCACTTCTTTTTCCTTATCTATCTCTTTGGCAATGTTGATGATATATTTTTTATTGACTATATAGCCATAATGACGGGATATTGACAATATTATTAAGATTATGCTACGTCATATTTTGTATGCATTAAGGATATTGTAATATATGTATAGAAATTTCAATTATTAAGTTTAATATAGTTGTTTTATGTTAACTTACAAAAATAATTTATTTTCTTCTAAGCGTGCAATCATGTAATTTTCTACAAAATTTAAATTCAATTATACTGAATAAAAACTTGAATGCTTAGCTCTGTGTGTGTATATTAGTCTCACGTAATTATCCCTAATTACCTTGATTTCATTCAGTGTTTTGTAGAGGAAGTTATAAATAAAACAACTTTTCAGATTTTGATACAGAAATCTTATGCGAGTTTTGTTAAGGCAAATGCCCAACACCCCAGGGTTTTAATTAGTGCTTTAAAATGACTAAGTGTAAAATATGACCACACTTTGTGTGTTTTTCAATGTCTAGCATGATAGCTTTTAAAGAGGAACCAAATCATTTGAAAACAATGATTGAATCAATGACTAAGTCATATGGATTGCATACCCTCCCCATGAAAGGTAAGATTACATTCAATACTATTGGTCCTTTGTCTCAAGGTGTTTGGATTCTTGATTTAGGAGCAACTGATTACATGACTTCTTTTCCTAAGCTCTTCAACTCGTATGTCAAATGGTTGGTTATTTTTATTGATAATTGTACTCGTGTCACGTGAACATACCTTATGAAAAGTAAATTTGAGGTCTTTCAAATTTGTTATTTTTTTTTTCTTCCTTTTCCAAAATCAATTTTGAAAAAATATCAAAAGGATTAGATCTGATAATAGTATTTATTTTCACATATTTTTATTTTATTCTTTTCAAAGGTCTGGGTTATTACAGATAAAAATGGGTTATTACAAATAAAAATGACGAGAATGTAATTTGTGGGATTGATATCAATAAAATAATTCTTTATTTGTCAAGTGAAAGTCTGTTTGAAAATGTAACATTTAATGTTATCAATGCATTAACTGCCATGATTTCAAATAAAAACTTTGTATTTCTTGATTTATTGACCATTGCTCTTAGGGAAATAGTTTGCAAAACTGAATTTATGATCGAAATTGTTTATTGGTTCTCCTTTTACTTTTATTCCTCTTTTCTTATTATCTCTCCCTTACTTTACTTCTTCCATATTCCTTATTATTTCAAAGCCTACCAAAGATCCTTTTTCCTGCCATTTTCTGTACGGTTTGTCCTACATTAGTATTATATGTGTTTGAGTTGAAGTTGCCAAATTGACTTTTGAGAGAAACAACTCGCGAACTGTTGGTTCAGTGGCTCTACTTATTGCTGTATGTGTATGGTACGCCATCACCTTCTCTTGAAAAATGCTTCAATTTTTAAGAAAACAAGTTTTGGCTAAAATTTGTTTCTCATAGCTTGATAATTTTCCATAAAACAATTGCTCCCTTGGTGAATGGTGAGAAAACTATAAATTTTTCTTAGAAAGATTTTCTTTCTAAACAGTTAGAAATATTCTAAATAGTTCAATGCCTATTTTTTTTACATAAGTGAAGTGAAGATGTTCGTACTCTTCCTCTGTATTATGATTTTTCCACTCATTATTGCTTAATATTATGTTAGATGAGCATTAACTTTGTTTGGTGTTTGTTGTTTCTGGACTAGAGTTCTGGTTAATTTACTCTTCTTTTTCATGGAAAATTAAATCTACAATTTGTTATTATTTCAGGGAAGTCGAAAGATAGGCACAGAGACAAGAATAGAAAAGGTGATGGCCATGTGGTGAGTTGTATTGCCAATATTATTAATTGTGCTACATGCAAAATAATCATGTATTACTATAAGCTGTATCTGGGACCAGACCCTTTCTTTTTTGCATTCATGCTTTTCTGTTCACAGTTGTTTCTATTAAATTTTATTCCCTCTCATTTTACAGCATTGTTTTATCTACAAAAATTTATTGTTATGTTGTTCAAGGAAATCTTTTATTTTATTAGACAGAAAAACAAATGTAGAAAAAAAATAAAAAATGGTTAATGCTGAACGTCTAACAGCCCAGCTGTGTTTGTTTCCCTTATTTTAATGACTTTATTTAGTTGAGCTGTATAATTATCAAATAATTGAAAACTTTTAAGATTGATCGCTGCATTCAACATTTGTCATGGCATTCCATTATTATTCATTGGTATTTATGGTTCATCTTGGCTACTTTGGATGTAGGAATTCCTACAATTGTCAAAGGATGACTATTTTGCAAAGAATAATGAGTTCGCTGCCTGGTTAAAGGAAGAAAAAAATGTGTTTTTCTCTGATCTTTTGTCCGAGTCAGCACGTGAGTTGTTTACTGATTTTGTCAAAGCTTGGAATAAAGGAAAACTTGATTCACACTACTATGAAGGCATTGCAAGCGGACCTCGCACATCCCATAACTGGAAGATCAAGAACTAGCTTTAGACATAAGAGCAGTCATTTGGATCCAATCTATGTAGAACTTTTATTTACCCTTCCTTTCTAACCACCATCTTGATACAGAAAATACAGAATTTTTTTTTTTCTGTGTAAATTCATTCTACAACAATCTACAAGAATTAGTTGTGTTGGTGGAAGACAGTTGTTCCGTGATTTTATTTCATGAAATAGTCAATTAGATGAGGATCAACGTAATTCAAGGTAATAAAATTGATAAGACAATTAGGCTAACTAACTAAGGATAATAACTACATTAAGATAAAAGATTAAAAATGTTTGCAAGAATATTTATATGTTCTATTACACCTTGCAGGTCAAAACAGAAGGTTTTTTTGTACACGAGACTGGTTCGAAAATCATCAAAGAGTATGCTGAGAAGTTATTTAGGGATAGTGTTGACAATTTGACAGGGAGAGGGAGCATGAAGGATATAAATTTGCCCAGGAGCAACTTCTTTCTTATGTACATCTAATTTAGTGTGTTTCATGTGTTGATGTTGTAGGGGTTACCAAAGATGTATATTGCATTCACAATGTCATGGTACATTAATGTAGTCTTGTAGATTGGATAATGAAGTTTTAGTAGTAAATTATGAATCCAACTGGACTCAATAAATGACATTTACTATGCTTTTATACTTGAATTTAGCATTGGACCCAAACAAAATGGACTGTCATTTAGAGGACTAGGAGATAAGATTATATTTGAGAAAAAATGCAGTTACATAAGTGGACCGTCTAGTATTAGGACATCCTTTCCAATCAAGATCTCTGTAACAAGTGAGACTTGAAATTGATTAGGTATTTAAATTTAATCTAATGTCTAGGGAGTATTGTAAAATGAAAAACTCACCTAAGAGCATGCATTTGATTTGTCTTTAGATCATGCATGTGTAAGTTGTTGCACCGTATATAATATATCAGATCTCATGTGGTAAGATATTGCAATGCTCCTGCTAAACTACAACAGTGAATTAGATCCCAGTATGAAAAATAAGAGGAGACAATAAACTTGGCTTTAATATTTACTGGTGTTATAGTAGGTTTAGAAGAGATTATGTTGACTCTACTAAGTGAATAAGGTTGACGAAAAGCTTGTTGACGATAAAGAAATGGAACAAACAAAAGTAAATACAAAAAACATGACAGGAAAAATAAAGAAGAAGAAACTAAGTAGAAATTTGAAGAGAGCTTTAAAAGGGAAGATTCCAAGTTATGGAAGAAGATATAAAAAACCATGTAAACTTGTCAATTTCTTATGTTGTAGAATATTTCTTGATTTTTCTAGAATATTCTACATATCCAAAGGAATTTCAAGAGATCTTTTTTGTTCGAGTTTGATGGTTGGATTGTCACATGGTTATAAGAATTGTTACCACTTAATGTTGATGTCAGGGTTGATCAGCTCAAGAGCTGTAGGAGACCATACATAAATCTTACCATTTTTTAGTTTACTTCATCCCACTTTTTACAAGGGGCATTTCAATCTCCTTATAGTACTCATCAACACTCTTGTTACATTATTTCAACTTTTGAAGTTGAAGGATCAATTCCTTCTTGATGTAGTGCTTGGGCACAAACCTTTGCTTCACACACTTCTTGAAATTTTCCCAAGACACTATTGAATTTATATTACCTTTTTATAATATAACTTTGGAATTGATTCCAGTAAAACAATAAATAACCTCAAATTATAAAGAAGAAAGTTTAATAATGTCCAAATCAAAAAGTCCATAAGAAAATAAGATTTATTCTACTTTCCTTCCCATTATACAAATCGAGATCATAACTTCTTGAAAATTTTAGAAATCTAATTTTATCTTTATTTAGTGTCTTCATTTTTAGCCCTTTTGCTGTGTCTTTTTTTTCATGGAGGACCATCCCAATCACCTAAAATATCATGACTAAGAAAAAAAAACATTGAATACAAATTTTTTTTCTAGAAGTTTTTTTTTTAAGTTTTGTAAATTTTTTTTAAGTTTCACTGGTCACTTTTTATTCTATAAATAAAGAGCTTTTCTATTGTAAAAATAAAACTTGAACTAAGTAATGAATTTCTATATAAATGGTTTTCAGAATTTCTCTCAAGTCTCACTTTTCTTTTGCTCTCACTCTCTAAGTGTAGAAGCCTTAGAAAAAGATAGAAGGTTGGCCTAACCTTTTTCCTAGCTCTATTCTCCAAACCAAAAATCATTCACATTCTTACCCATTTTCAATGAAATCTTCGCTGTCATGTCTTCTCCATCATTGTCAACCATCAATAACCGAGGAATTGAGGAACTTAAGGAAAGAGAGGGATAACTTCCCCACTTTCTCTTACATCTTTTTTTTTTTTTTATATAGGATTCTTCCATATCACTCAATTCTAGTAGAAAATGATATTTTTCTCTCTCCTCTCATTTTTAAGATTTTAGATTTGTGAAAAATACAGAAATCACAAGAAGAGAAGATTGAATTGTGATTGAATTAATACTTAATTTCTTTTAGCAAATATCATTTGAAAATGATGTTAAAAGGATGATTTGGTTTTGTTAAACAATTAAATTAAAATTCTTTCATCTGATGTATCATCTCAAACAAAATTTGATAACTTTACCCAAGCATTTTCCCGAGATAACTTTTTATTAACTATAACTAATAATCAGACTGTAATCCCTCTATTTAATAGATTACACTTGATGCAAGTTTTGCTTAAGATGATTAGTTAAAAAAGATAGATATAAATATATATATATATATATATATATATATGTATTCAGATATTTCTCAACATGTTTCATCTGATGAAGTACAAAAGGTGTATCCTTAACATCTAGCAACAAATTAATTAGATGAACATATTTGAATACTTATTTTTTTCATCAACTCTCTCAGTCTTAACAACTACATCTGACATAAATTTTACAACTCAACTGAATCACTTGACTAACATATTTTAATATTTTTTTTCTAAGTGATCAAATTATAGTTCTTACGATTGAACAAGGTTACTTTGATGATTTCTAAATCCAGCTTAAAGAATCTGTTGTTGTATGTGTGTGTAGTTAGGTAGATTTTGAGTTGTTAATTTGCACTTACTTATGATTCAAGTTCGTCTAATTTGAAATCTCTTTTGAAAATTTTGTTTTTCAAATATGTGTTAATTTTAGTTAGTTGTTTTGTGATTTAAATCATTTGAAAAAACTTTTGTTCTAAGCCTGGTGACTACAATAAGTTTTTCAACAGGTTAATTTATCGTGACAACCCATTGAATTGCATTTAAGGTTTTTTAAAAGATTTAAAAATGATTTGTTTTCTCTTATCTTATGTAAAGCAAAATCAGTTAGTTATTTCGATAAATGAATTGGTCTTTTTATGTTGATTTTTAACAGAAAATGAAAACAATCATTTTGTTTTAAAAATCAATTAAGTGATTTTAAAAGACTTCTATTATGATTTTCAAACTGTTTTTAAATGCTTTTAGCATATTTCTATTAATGATTAAGCTGTTTTAACCATCTTTTGAAGTTTATATAATGATGGTTTTCTGATCATTTTTAGAAGAAGAAGAGAGTTTATTGAATTTTTTTTTTCAAGAGAGAAGATCAAAGAGCTTTTAATCATTCTTGAAGTCTTGGATCATTGTTTTTGTGTGAAATAGAATTCCAGTTTAATTCTTCCACTGTTCTTTGTATAAAGTTCGGGTGTATTTTAATTCATTCTTTTAATTTTGTATTGTGAGTAAAATAGTTTCAAATAGTGTATCTGGAAATTGTATTTTTTGCGAGAGTGTTATGTGTTCTTGAAGGGTTCAAGAACAACACTCTTAGTTGTGTTGTAATATGTTTTTGATTACTTAGTGAGTTCTTAGTAGTGTGCTAAGGATTGAATGTAACTCTTGTTTAAGAATGAACCAGTATAAATTTCTTAGTGTGAATCTCTCTTCCCTACTCTGATAAAACTATTTTATATTTTGTTCTATATGTTCTGCATAAAACAATCAGTTGATTCGTAAAAACAATAGGTTTATATTTTTCACAGAACTATTAATCTGTTAAATAACGTTGAACAGATAAATTAATTGATTGATTTAACTGATCTTTTCAATCTAACTCTAGTCTTTGCGAAAATCTTGCAAAAACAATTCATCCCCCCTCTTGTTTTAGCTATACATTGTAATACTTACGTTTGATAAACTAGTATAGATGCAAATCAAATACTTAGTTTTAAAGCATTAATAGTTATTGTTTCACAACCAAATTAAAAGTGATTTTAGTGTGACCGTCTAACACTGGCTAGATCATCTAAAACCAAAGAGATGATAGTATAGATAGAATTAGTTGATCTCAAGTTATCTTTCAACGAATCCAATTGTAAATTCAAGTAAAATAATAAGAAATTAGTGTTTGCAATTCATCTATGAGTAATAAAAGTAAGAAATAAAAATAAACATTAAATGGTGTTTAAGGATGTTTAGAAAAAAAGAGTAAAATAGAAGATGAAAACAATGAAAAAAGCAGGACTCAAGTTCATTCAGTAGTGAATTCATCATTAATTAACAAAACTTTATCATGCTATCAATTCTCACAGAGAGTTGAACTTAATCAATTTAATCAAATTCCATAGAATATTATCAGCAGAACAAGTGTCTACAGAAGTATTTAGTATCTTGCCTCCAAGCGTCTACTCATAAGATGTTTACATTCTACCTCTTGAATTAAGCAAACAAAAGATTGATTAGAAATAAGCAAACGAACCAAGAACTCTAGTAGATAAGAACTGAAATCTCAACAAGCAGTCTAAAACAATGGCTTGATGAATCAATTAAACTAATTAAACAAAATAATAAACATGTTCGAAACATCATGAAAATGATTTGGCAAAAGAGTAATCAATAAAAAAAAAGCAAGAACCACATCCAAATAGAAATGGGTTTCATATCCATTCTTGAAGAACACTTACTAGGAATGTGATGATGACCTTTCTAGAATGGGTTAATCTTCTAGCTCTTGATAAGAATGTTGAAAAAGAGAAATGGAAAGTATTGGTGCAAAAGGTGGAAGTTGTGGAGAAACCCAGAAAGTCATAATAGTTTTCAAGTAAAAATAAGAACAAGTAAATAAATAAAATAAAAAATAAATTTAGATAAGAAATGGAAAAAATCACGCCACCTTTAATCGAATAATCAAAGGATAAGTGCAAGAGGATTCACCACTTGATAAAGTTTCTCAAGATAAGAACCAAAAAAAAATAAGAGAAGAGAAAACTAAAACTCTCACAAAAACTTACAAAAGAGATTTTTCATTCAACTCAAGATATATTGTATTTACAAATGAGGGAGATACCTATAGATAGAAGAGAATTTTGTCCTAGGAGAACTTTTTCTATTAAGAGATGACTCCACTTGCTAAGCTAAACACATGTTTAACCCCTTTGAAATTAAGGAGTGCACATGGGTAGTTATTTGAATGTAATGAATACATGTGAAAATTAATGACGGATTTTGAAGAAGTCACATGCGAGGCACCTAAATTCACTCCAATGGACACAAAAAGACTCTTAAAAGCATGAAAGGTGAAGTGGAATAGTCAAACTACCCCTATGTGCATTTTGAAAGTGACATGTGGTAGTTAGAAGCTCCAAAAGACACTTCTAACTTCAAGAATGAGTGGATTTCTCCCATGTATATGAATTAAAACATATGAAGTTCCTAATTCTATCAAGTTCATTTGAAGACCGAGAAACTACTCAAGTACAAGTCTTTTAATCTCCTCTTCCAAATCATGGAGTCTTACTATTTTCGTCTTTCATGAAATCTTCTTCCTCTATTTATTTTTCTTATATGTCCTCTTATCTTTCTTCAACAAGTTCTTCTTTATCCTTATTTATATCATATAGATAACTTTTAACCAATATATGCCACTTTCAAGTACACATGGTTGGTTTTAACTCCTCCAGTGTCTTTTCCTTCTCCCATGTGCCAATTATGTATCTTGTAAGTGTCATCATGAGTTTTTTCTTAAATCAAGGAATTACATCATAAACTTAAGGAATTACCCATGTGTTTTTCCTAATTTCAAGAAGTTACAATGCACTAATCTAGTGTAGGAGTTAACTAAAGGGATAATAATAAGATTAAGATAAGATAGTTAACTCTAGCTTAGTGTTTCTTCTCTTTGTTATTGTCTTTTTCTTCTTCCTTAGTCAAGACTTGTGCATATATAAGGAGACCTCTCATACTTGTACTTTTGAAGATTGAATAAGGTTCTCCTTTTGTGAGTTCAACTTTGTGAATCATAAGAGTTCTTTATTCTTGTTTTGGTTTTTATTTTGAAAATCTTTTTCAAATTCTGAATCTTTTTGGACTTATCCTCAGGGATGCATCACAAATGTGATGTATTCTTACCTTCTTGTAGTCTTTAATCCATTTTCTATGTCATTCTTTTACTTATTTTTGTTTTACTTCTTGCCTTGTTAAATGTCGCAACTCACCATTGGTAATATACATGCTTTTGCCATTGTTCTTTCTTCCATGGAGTTTGAGTTCTCCATGTTAGGTTTAAAGGTTGAGTTCAAGATGGGGCCGAATTGAATTGAACTAAGAATAATATTGTCAAATGTTTAGAATGAAAAAATTATTAAATCTTTGAATTGCAAAATTTGGTTTACAATAGGCAATGCTTCCAATGAAAAATATAGAAATTCCAAGAATAAAAGATATATAAGGAGAAAGAGATATTAACACAATAATTTTTATACTAGTTCACACTAAATCAAGAGCTATATCCAGTTGCTTAGACAAATCAACCAAGCTCACACTATAATATTAGATATTTTCAAACACACAACCTCAACATTGAAAGTAAATATAAGAATCAAAATCTTGAATCGAACAAGACTTAACTTAATACCTAGTAACACCCTATTACCCGACACACCTAAAAACCTATCCAGATACAATACAAACACTAAAAAATGAATTAGAAACAAGAACAATATCACTTTGTAGAAAACAAGAAAAACACAAGAAGGAAGGGTTGAATTGTGTTTCAATTTTTTAAAAAAACTTTTTTTGTAAAGTATCGTCTGTTACTAGGTAGTTAGACAATAGTTTGTTTGGCAAATGATCTGTCAATGAGTTTTCAGAAATCACTTTAGCAAAAAGCTTTCCTTCTTTAATTTGCACAGGCAAAATAATATGCAATGTACGAGATTAAGTAAAGAAAAGTTACTTATGTTAAATAAGATGCTTTGATGTCTCCAAATCTGTGTGGAAATCTTGAAGACCCTACTGCTATGTGTGTGTGTTGTCTAGTAGTTTTTGACTTGTTAATTCACACCTTATATTGATCCAAGCTCACTTAACTCTTAATCTCTTTTGAAAGAAATGTTTTCTTAAAAGCTGAGAAATTTTAGTTAGTTGTTTTTCTAATCAACTAGTTGAAATAGTTGTTGCTCAAAGGTATTGAGGCTAAGACAAATTTTTCAACCTGTTGCATTGTCGAAGCAACTGGTTGTTTGACACTTAGTGGTTTTCAAAATGATTTGGAAAATCTTTGCTTTGTTTTGTCTTTGCTGTTAAACTGAAACAACCATTTATTTCGATAAAACAATTGGTTGTTTTTATGAAATCCTTAAAAGAAAATTTATTTCAATATGTTATTTAAAAAAACAATATGTTAAGGGTTTGAAACTGTTTTTAAATGATTCTAATTGCTTTTGATTTATGATCTAACAGTTTTAACCACTTGCTTAAGTTTATATAAAGGCTGTTTGATTATCTTTTCAAGAGCCTAAGAAAGAAAGATTATTACTAACGTTTTTCAAGAGATCAAAAGCCTTTAATCATCATTTGTGTGTGGAATAGGACTGAGTCTTTGTATATTTCTGTTCTGCTGCTTTGTAAAGTCTAGGTGTACTCTATTTTCTTAACTTTGAACATTGTAATTTTGTGGTGTAAGGCAGTTTCAGAAAAGTGTTTCTGAAAGGAGTGGTGTATGTTATTGAGGGGTTCAAGATCATCACTCTTGGTGTGTGTTTTGTAATCTAGGTTTGATAACATAGTAAATCTTATTGGTTAGCTGAGGACTGAGCTCTTGTTTAAGAGCGAACTAGTATAAACCTCTTTGTGTGAATCTCTCTATCCCTTCTCTTTTATACTGTTTTCATCATTGTTCTTTCTCTGATGGTATAAACAACTTGTTGTTTCGAGAATACAACCGGTCAAATTCTTGTAAAAAAGATTAAAACTGAACTTTTGTCCAGTTAAAAAAAAATCAATTGGTTGATTTTTCAGAACTTTTCACTCTACTTCCAAACTTTGTGAAAAACAATTCACTCCCCTTCTTGTTTAGATCATCTGATAGCGAGACTACATCCAGTTCTTGACCATTAGGTAGACTACTATTATGAAGTACAAAGAGTATTATTTTGGCTCATAGCCACTCTTGGCTAACCTGTCAGTATTATTTTGGAATATATCCACTCCTAGATAACCCGTAAGACTATTCTTTAACAAACAACCACTCTTGTATAAGACAAAGATTGTATTTGTGATAAACAAACCACATGTTTCTTTCATAAGAGAGGGGTTGTGTCTTTCGATGTTTACAAGGTTAAGCACTCTTTAATAGTTTGGTAAATGTTGAACACAAATAATGTTCTTACAAAGCTTTTAAACACAGAAAAATGGACAGAGTTTTAGCACTTGCAAATTATGGTTCTCGTTCTTTATCTTCTCTTCAAAAACATGTCTTTACATAGGCGCTTGAAAAAAGTAACCAATGAAATCTCTTTTCTAGTCATTGAGTAGTTTTGAACTCATTTTAAATATATTCTTCTTCTTCTATCATCTATTGAACTTGTTCATAGAGAAGCATTTGATGCATTTCCTACAACATTAATTATTATTCTCTTCATCTAGAAACATCCTTGATAGTTGATATTACTTATCTTTCTTACATAGCCTTTTACACCAAAACATGATAAGAGTGCACACCATGCTGGGTAAATAGTTGGGTCAGAGTTGCCATATGCTTGTGTCAAGATAGTTAACAAACATATGATTTGTGGGTGTGAGCCTTGTAATTCTTCACTTTGTGAAGTTTACCCTACGAGCTTAATTTATGCTCTCTATATGCGTGTTTCATTTTTTTTGTGAGTCCTTAATCTTAAGGGGAGATTAAGAAGGTGAAACTAGGAGTGATTTGTGTACTTGTATAACCAAATAGTGGATTGTGTACTTGGGATGTAATCTTCATGTTATTAGTTGAACCTCTTAAGCAATCTATTTAAGAATTGGATGTAGCATATGTGTTTGAGTGAACTAGTATAAAAATCTGTTATGTTTTTTTTTTTTTGTTAAACAATCTAGTCTAGTTTGATGCATAAAGAGTTTAAGACTCTATTCAACCCCCTTCTAAAGCTAGTTGTTCCAACAATTGTTTCATAAATCTTATTTAGAAAATTTTTCCTTATTTGGTTAAAAGTAGTTTAATAACATGAAGTTAGAAATGGTTAATACTGAGAAGGATTTAATCTAGATATTTTTATATTGGTTTGCTAGTTAACAAAGATTATGTCTAGCTCTTATCAACACAATCAAGTTTCACTATGCACGTATCATTGTAAGTTACAACCGAGTATTGTTTGGATCTCGGCGACTTGTGACTAAATAAATAAGTATTATTTAAATCTCAACTACTTTTTTTCCTTAAACAACTTTAATATTTTTTTGGAGGACAACCACTCTGACTAAACAAATAGATTACAAATATAGTAATCTAAAAGATCAGATATTCTTTCACATAAAAGAATTATGTTTTAAGACGAATTATAAATAAAGTTCACAAAACAAAACGAATCACCAAGATAACCCCAACCCCAATGCACCACTGCTTCTTGCCGCACTTTGTTTGCTCTCAAACCACTGTGCACGACGTTTGCGAAGGAGGAAACAAACCGTGGTATGCTTGCTTTATGGTTTATAGAAAGACCCAAAGGTACTTTTGTAATTACACATATATGTTGGGTGTAGGAAGAAAATGTGGGGTGCAGGAAGAAAAATGTGGGGGTGCAGGAAGAAACACCCACTGATAAACAGAAAGCAGCCCAAATAAAGATTGAATGAAGGCCCAATTTTGAGACTTGCTCCCTACTCCTTCTCTCTCTTTCTCTCAGACCTTATAGCACGCACTTCAGAATCCAACATTGTTACTCCCTGCGACCTCACTTTCTCTTTCTCCTTCTCTCTTTCAGGTTTGTTCCACCTTACAAAAAATTTCCACTGTTTTCTCGCTCATTTCCCTTCCTTTCTTGTCTCCTCACAGATCGCCGTCTTTTTCTTTTGCTCACACCTTTCAAATCAATTTGTCAATTGCACACTAATTTTTGTTAGAATTACTTTTTATCTTTTCTACTAGGGCTGCTATGAAAAACCACCATTCAAGTGTTTCTAATTTTTAATTTTCAATAATAAATTAAATAAAATGATTGATTTGCATTGTGATTGTAACTTGCGAGTGATGTTTTGAGTGCAGATTCTTGCGCAGTTTATCATGGGGGATAGTCAGTATTCGTTTTCACTCACCACATTTAGGTATTTCTATTGCTGATAACTTCTAACTTAATTTGATTTTTTTTTTTATAAAGAGAATGTTTTGATGTGTGTTTCTTCTACTGATTCTGTTGTGTTGTGGAACAGCCCTTCTGGAAAGCTTGTTCAGATTGAGCATGCTTTGACGGCTGTTGGGTCTGGGCAAACGTCTTTGGGAATTAAAGGTGATTTGTTATCTCTGCCTCTGGACTGGATCTGTTTATGGCACTCACTTTAGCTTTTCAATTTGAAATTGATATTTTGGGGAGCACCTTTCACTTGTGTTATTAGGGGTGGGCAAACAAATAAAGGCTTACAGTTCTTAAATAGGCCGTATAAGGGGCTTTGGCATGATGGGGTATTTCAGTTCATTTCTGGGAAAATACTGCTCTCTGATATGTCGAGTTTTTCGGGTTCAGTAGGCTTTCGAGGAGCCTAGAGTTAGATATTTCATGTTTTTTTTACTTAATCTTTTAATTTGGTGTAAAATTATTTTACATTTTGTTGTCTTCTAGATGGTTTGGATTCTGTAATATGAGCTGTATCTTTTGCTAGTTGTAAATGGGTATCTGATATTTGATTCTTGCAGCTGCAAATGGAGTTGTCATCGCTACCGAGAAGAAATTGCCATCCATTTTGGTTGATGAAGCATCAGTGAGTTTATTTCCATTATTGGATCCATTTTTGTTCATTATTCATGATTTTATTTTATAAAATTGTTCTATGCAAATATCCAACGTTTTAAAACCCTTCTCGGTGTCCCTGTTGTGTGTTTTATACATTTACACACCCATATTCTCTTAAACACTGTCACTTCCTTATCTTCTCAGTACTAACTATAATATAGCACTGTTTTGTTTTACTCTTGAAAAATATTTGCTTAGTGTAATGGTGTTCTTTCTATATTATAGTTAAGGATGTTTCAAACTCTGGCTACTGATAAATTAATCTCTTATTTAGGTTTTGCAAGAAATGTGTCAATATAGTTTAAAAAAAGGGAAGTGACTTAATTTATGATGTATTCTGTGTATTTACACTCTGTTATATTTAATTGCAGGTCCAGAAAATTCAGTTATTAACACCGAATATTGGTGTTGTATATAGGTTTGTTTCTTTGTAAATATTTAAATAGTTTGACGTTAAATATATTTTATAACATCATTAAGTTATTGTATATTTGTAGTGGTTACAGATAATGATGGTTAACGCTTTAGCTTTGGATGGTTCTTAAACATGAGATGCTACTCAATTTACCTAGACATAACAACGTGGGAGGCATTAGGAACATGACAATTATTTTGGGGAAATGTTTTTCTTAAGGATGTATGAAATAGAAATTGAAAAGGCACACTTAAACTGATTAAAAACATACTATATGCGAAATCAAGAAAAAATGTTGTTGGTGGTAAGCAGCTAACTATTGCTTGTAATACTGATTTAAACATTCAGAAGTATACATAAAGCACAGTTGCATGTAGCAGACTATTAATCCACATTGTTTTATATATAAATTATGGTGGACTGCTTTAGGTTTTCAATAGATTCATTAATGAAAAGAGATTTACTGGATTCAATCTGCAGGACATTTGACTATTAACCTTTATTTCAGGGAGGCATTAGGTGATTGTTGAATGTTGACATTTTAAATCTATTTGGGGACATTTTAAAATGAAATATAGAAAACAGAAAAACTCACTTCCTGTGCACTTTCTGCACTTTCTTCACTTTCTAAGAGATACTGTTGAAATAACTAATTTTCAGATGTTTAATTTGTGTCTGAAATTTCATAAGCAGGCTTAGTCTACCTTTTTCCATTTCTGTAAAGCTTTTAGTAAATGGAAATAATTATTTGCCCTTGACTTTTCTTGCAAATAATTTATTTACCTGACCCTAAATTTGGTCTTTGTTCAGTGGCATGGGACCCGATTTTCGAGTTTTGGTTCGAAAAAGCAGGAAACAGGCTGTGCAGTATCACCGGTTATATAAAGTATGGTATACAAAACTCTATTCCTACACATTTTTCTTTCTCGGTATCGAGTTCTTGTGCTGCATATACATAGTTAAGATATAATTCAGTTATAGTGTCTGCTTCACTGTCAAACCCGGCATTTTAATGAATTATAGTCATAAGGATTGTTACTTGGTTACACATCTGCAGGTGGTTTTCATCTTTTTTCATGCAATGCATGTTTTATTTACTATGTGAATAATTCTAGAATCTTTCATTTTATGTATATGGTGAGAAGGGAAACAAAGATATAGTTGTAATAAAAGGATTTCTCAAGGAATAATATTGAATAAAATTCTCTATATGATTAAGATGGACAAACTACTACAGTCAGTGCAATGCCGTAGCTAGTTATGATGAAAGTATGTCTAGGAGGAGAAACAGAGGATGAGTTCCTTGTATAATTGTTTTGATTGTCTAAATTCATCTATTATAATTGAATTCATCAAAATTAGCCACCAATACATTAAGATAGGAGAACTATTAAATTTAGTGTTACATTCAAGCTCCAATGCAAATTTTCTTAATAATACCCATTCTTTGAAGATTTTATGTGGAATAGCAAAGGAAAATGTGTCTAGGCTTACATTTTTCCAGAAAGTGAGACTTTGTTTCTTATTTGGACAGATAAAGGATATATATTGAAAACTACAAGTAGTTGTAAATTTGATATCTATGATAAAGTATTGGCTTTAAAAGATATATTTATGCTGACAAGGATTAATAGGGTCAAATAGAACAATCTCATTATTTCTTAAACCGAGTCTTACAATTCTGTATCATATAAGCCTGGGAATCTTGAATTATTAGTGGTGCATTACCTTCTATCAGTGAGTTTTGTAATTCTTGTTTGATGGTTGTATTGCCTGTTAGTGCTGATCTTTATATAATAATTAGATTTTCCATAAAACACCTGTCTTTCTTTTGCTTGATAGTTTTGAGTACTTAGTAATAAATAAAGTTTGTCGCAACAACAAAAAAATAAGAATCATGCACTACTTATTATCTTTATGAATATTATAGACATGCTTTTCTGTCTCTTTCTGTTTGCTTTTGGTATTCTATGTTGGATCATCTGTGAATTGTGGGCTATATCTGATCATATGATCAAAATTTGCAGGAACCAATTCCTGTGACTCAACTTGTCAGGGAAGTTGCTGCGGTAATGCAGGAGTTTACTCAGTCTGGGTAATTATTTCCTTGTAAACTGTACTCTTACTACTGAATTTTTTCTTGTCAACTCAGTATAGAAGTTTATTTTATGCATATGCATAAATCATTTACAATTTGATATCTTAAATATGAGTGATTTCACAGTAAACTCTAATTTTCAGAATTCTCTATTCCTGTGTTTTGGGGGATTAATTGTTGTAAGTAAATGTGGAAGGATATGCCAAAATCACAATTGTCATTAGCTTCTGGAAGCCAGGAGCATAATTATAAATTATAACTCTGGAAATTGGAAGCTTGGCATAAGTCTAGATGTAGATGCCTAAAACAGCTTTTTCTTTACTAAAGAAACCAGCATGGATCAATATTGACAGAGCTTTTGTTTTATTTTCCTCTGGAGGCATTTGTTAGATAAATTGGTAACATTGTGATCCATATAGAAATTTCATCTCAAAATTAAGCAGATTTTTATTGTGGAGCAATCATTAATTAGAAGCTTACTAAATGCACATAACTTAGTTTGATCCCTGATTGTCTCTGTATGCATTAACTACCACATTTACTTCCCATTTTTACCCTTTATCATGCTTTTAATTCTGACATTTCTGTTTTGATCCTAATAGTGGTGTTAGGCCTTTTGGAGTGTCCCTGCTAGTTGCTGGGTTTGATGATAATGGGCCACAATTATACCAGGTCTGTTGATATTCTTTTTCTGATGTAATTCTTTACGTATTTACATTTACACCCTGGTAAATTACCATCACTTGCATGTAGCAAGTCTAAACTTCAGTTCCTCTCTCGTTGGTGAAATGAATAAGGGCTCCTTAGATTCTCTGGTGATATTTAATCTATGAAAACTTTGTATTCAATTGCATAAATTCTTCACTATCTTGTTTTACTACACCTGAATTAGTGTTGCTTCAAATAATTGAAAATCGCTCACTGATTATGTATGTTCAATTTCAAATATTTCAGAGCATTGGTTGTCTATATTTCTACGCATCTGGACTTTTTCAAAATTACCATGAATTTTAAGAAAGAGTAATTCAAGGTTGTGATTTGATGTAATTTTTTTCTCTAGGTGGATCCGTCAGGTTCATATTTTTCTTGGAAAGCTTCTGCAATGGGGAAAAATGTTTCTAATGCAAAGACGTTTCTTGAGAAGAGGTAAGCTTCATCAGTAGCAATACTGTAAGCAAAAAGTGTATTTAATGCATCTGTATTTGTTTGTGGATTGCGTAATAATTAATAACTGTAAAGATACTTAAGTCACTTAATGAGAGCTTAGAAATCCTTTAAATATGCTGAGATGTCTCAGATGGTAGCTACTGACGCATTGATGCTATAATCTTAAAAGGACTTTTAAACCATAGTAGCTAAAGTCTTTTCGTGAATGCACGCTTGAGAAATTATTTATATATCATTTCTATATCTGACTTGATTGTCCTTTTACAGGTACACAGATGATATGGAGCTTGATGATGCAGTCCACACAGCAATATTGACTCTGAAGGAAGGGTAGGAGAACATAATATTTCAAGTTTATGCACTAAATAATTAGAAAACCATTGTGAAAATGACATGTTTAACGATTACTTTTGATTAGAAGGTGCAACGCTTATTTACATTTTTGAGTCATTTTCATCTCTTTTTGGTCAAGTGTTATTCTCCTACAACGTAGTGCATAATAGCTTGTGTCTTATAAATAGTTTGGAGGAAGGAAATGTATCTAAGATTGGCTTATTGGGTTCAAATTAGAATGTTGAGGCCAATTATATATGTGAAGGGTATTTAACTAAATTGTATAGCAGTGGTCTTGACTTGACTTGACAATTACCTAAGGCACATCCCTCCAAACCATCATCATATTGTCTATCTTTATTCTTGCAAGTTATCAACCTAGTTTATTGCCTTAAAAACTTTGATAGTTTTTATTTCGTTGTCTTTGTCAAGTCTTTTGAAACGTTTCTAAATTTTTTCTTCTGCTTTCTTTTGTGGGTGTTTTCCAGGTTTGAGGGACAGATCTCAGGGAAAAACATTGAAATTGGCATAATCGGTGCTGATAAAAAGTTCAGGTGCATATGTGTTCCTAAAATTTACCGAGTTTGCTTTTGACCTTCCATATTTTATTATATAAACCTTGCTTCCTCTTGTTACTGTAATCAGTACAATTGAGTTGATTTTTGGGATTTTGGGTTGTCTCGTCTCAATTAATAAATTAGGAGTATTTCAAAGTACATGAGAAATTGCATCAAAAAACGAGACTTCCAATCCACAAGTTATCTGCATCTAAACCTATCTGGACCTCAGACTTCAAATTCATCCTTGTGTGCTTCTATTATTTAACTGGTTAACTTAACACTAGTGTGTTTATGGTGCAGGGTATTGACACCAGCTGAAATTGATGACTATTTGGCTGAAGTAGAATAGTGTGCAATGAGGAAATGCTATATGTTCTTGAACTTGTTTGTTTCACTGTTGCGTTTAATTTGTAGCTTAAAACTGACTTTGTGATGACAATAGTGAATTTTCGAGCTACTGGTTGTTGTGACCAGGAACAAGCCTTCAGATAAACCTTTTTCCTACGTCGTCAACATTATCAAACATAGTTTCTCTAGACGATGCGGGAACGATTTCTTAATGAAAATTTCTAATTTATTATTTTTTCCTTTTAGAATCTTATTGATCCTTATCTCTATCATTTTATACATATTGCCGGTTAAGTTCAGTTCAATGCAATACAATTACCGGTATCCCAAATTCCTTTACTGCTTCACTTTTCCTTGCCAATGAGATCTTGTTCATTTACTTTGCAGAAATAGACATTTTTTTATACTTTGTGATTTTGTTGTTTGAAGGAGGTCCACAGGCCAGTATTTTCGAATTTTGAACTGTGTAATTGAAATTAAGAAACAAAACTACAACTACCTAACATTCAAAATGTAAATAATTTAAAGAAATTTTTATAAAATAGGAAATAAACTATATGATTCAAACAACTTTTATAAGCACATGTTCGATAGATCAAAGTAAAATGCTTTTTTTTATTTGATTTTGGTTTTTGAGCTTAAACTTATAAAACATTTATGCTGTCTCATTAGACACAAATCTTATGTACCTCGTTGATAGACGAAAGCAACTTGTTTGGTACTCTTGGTTTGATAAATTCTTGTGTGTAAAAAATGTTTGTCTCTTCATTTATTTCAAGATAATATGTCAACATCAAGATCTATTGAAGAGTGTGTTTAAAGTTAGTACATAGTTAGTACATAAATAACTTTTTGTGAAAAGGTAGAATGTTAAAGGTAGAATGTTAGTGTTGTGGAGTCAGTTAATTACGTTAGGCCTTTAATTGAAGATGAAAGAAGTTACTCGCCTAGGTTAAATAAGTTACGTTAGGCCTTTAATTGAAGATGAAAGAAGTTACTCGTCTAGGTTAAATAAGTTATGTCATGCATCAGAGAAGTTGTGTAAAGAGGTCACATGCATTTTAGTGTTGCATGAAAAGTATTTAATACACCTATGTACTTAAACGTGATTAAGTAATAGTCGAAGATGAAAGACTTGTAAACATCACAACGACTTCAAAAGATTTACAACGACTTATATGTAAAGAAATTCTCTTTGAAGAAGAAGAAAGTTTGTGGATCATGCTTACAAACTCTTTTGATAAATCCTTTCAAGCTTACAAAACAATCCAAATCCATTTGTGTGTGAGGAAGAACATTGTATTCTTTACTAACTAGAAAAGTGTTATCAATCATGCAACCGTCTTAGAATGTTAATCTCTTTTATTAAGCATAACTCTATGATCTTTAAGATCACAATCTTCTTTTATCAAAGTGTTTTACTAGGAGTGGTTGGATTAAAACAATTATCGTGCTTAGTTAAAAGTGGCTATGCTTAAAGAATACTTGTAGTTTATCTAAAGTGGTTGTCTAAACAATACTTGCAGTTTAGTAGAAGTAGTTATATCCAAACAATACTTGTAGTTTAACCATATGTGGTTGGGTCCAAATAATGCAAGTATCTTGCAACAGTAGTATACGTTGGTGAAAACTTGACAAAAAACTAGATGTAGTTTGTGTGTTTCAGATAAACTAATATAAAATACTGTGTAGTTCTCTTTATCTCTTGTCCTTTTCACATTGCATGTTATTTATTTGCAACTAACTTAAGAATGCAAGTTTTGTAAAAATGTGTTCTTTAAAAGAAATTTTAAGAGTGTGTTTGTCCTATTGAAGTTGCATTTGACAAGCTTTGTAAAGTGCATCTCTCTATAGAAACAACATTAAACTTGACTTTCGGTGTTTATAAAGGTGAATTTTTTTTAAAAAAGTTTAAATCATAATTCAATCCCTTCTTGTATTATTTTTACATATTTTCACAGTTGGTATAAGAGCTCAACCTCTGAAGGGTTGAGTGCCTTATCACAATCAGGGGGGAGATCCACATGGTTGGCATAAAAGGACATCTGATCGTTAAGGGAGTGATAGAGGACCATCGCAAGATATTGGGCCTTTAACAATGTTCATGGTTAAGAGGATAGAAGAAGATGAAGTCTCAGAAGAAAATTCTACTACTTTAAAGAGTAAAATACAAGGATTTTCTTCTTTCTTAGTCTTGTACAAATTGTATAAGTGTACATATTTCTTTGTAATTTGTAGAATTTTGTAGAAATATGTTTGGGCTAGCTATGGGCATCTAGTTGGGCCCAAATAAGACACATAAGCCCATTGTAAAAGACGTCTTACATAGGAGAAAGAACGCATGGAGGGAAGTCTTACATAATGTAGAATAAGCCATTTTTAGGCTAATTTTGGGTGGCACTTCCTCCCATATGTGATGCCTCATTTTGAAATTTTTAGTCCCACATTAATTTGGCCAAGCAAGCAAGGGGAGTGATAGTCTTCGTTTAACGATCAAATTAAAAGAAATTATAATTCAAGTGTAGAGACCGTCTAACACTAAAGAGATAATAGTATATATGTGGTTAGAATGATGTCAAGTTGTCTCCCAACAAATTCAATAGTGAATCCAGCGAAATAGAGTTCAAAACTTTTTGCAAACAATAAATGTTGGCAATAACAATAAATAAAAAGGGGGAGTTGAGATTGTATAACAAAAAATTAAGGTAGATGGTTGTAAAACAATAAAAAAAAGTAGGTTGACTTTTAAGTTCATTTAGTAGTGAATTCTTTATTCATTATCTTAAGATTATTACTCTTTCAATTGAGTCTTGTTAGGCCTTCAACAACATTACTATAAAGCATAGGCACCCAATCCCATAGGCAAGATGAAATGTTAGACAAATTTCATGGGGCAAATATCTTTTTCGAAAATATTCTTAAAAGTTGTTATCATCAAATAAGAATCAAAGAAGGAGACAAGTGGAAAACAACTTTTAATACCAAATTTAGCTTGTATGATGGTTAGCCATGCCTTTTGGCTTAACCAATGCCCCTAGCACATTCATGAAACTGATGAATGATGTACTTAGAGATTACATAGGCCGATTTGTAGTTTATTTTGATTATATTTTAATCTATAGTAGGACTCTAGATGAGCACATTGGCCATCTTAGATAAATATTAATTATTCTTAAGGACCATCATCTCTTTACCAACCTTGACAAGTGTACTTAATGCAAAGAACATGTCATTTTCCTTGGATTCATAGTGGAAAGATAGTGTTCACATGGACCCATAGAATGACCTACCCCCAAAATAGTTGGAGAAGCCCAACGATTTCATGGTTTAACTAGCTTTTACAAGATATTTGTTCAGGACTTTTCTACTATAGTTTTTCCTCTTAACGAACTCGTAAAAATTATGTCTTTTATATGAGTGAAAAATAAGAAAAATATTTTAAAACTTTAAAAGATAAATTAACCCACGCATTGTTCCATATCATTCTAAAACTTTTTGAACTAGAATGTGAAGCCTTTGGATTAACATAGGTGTTGTATTAATTCAAGGTGGACATCCTATTGCATATTTAAGTGAAAAACTTAGAGTAGCCACCTTGAACAATCCCACCTATGACAAAGAGCTTTATGCGCTCATTTGTACCCTTAAAACTAGGGAACATTACTTAATGACTAAATAAATCATCATACATATTGATCATGAGTCATTAAAGTACATAAGGGGGTAAGGAAAGTTAAATAAAAGACATGCTAAGTGGGTGGAATACTTATACAATTACCTTATGTTATCAAAGTAAATTTTACCGGCCACTCATGATAGTAGACATCCAAAGGCACTATTCGGAATGCATAGCACGCTTGCAAGCTAAGACAACAATAATATCTCATGGACTATATACACCCCTCATTATAGCTAGCGCCCTTTGGGAAGATATGTGTGTGGATTTTTTTTAGGTCTCCCAAGAATGCAAGGGGCCATGATTATATCTTTGTGATGGTGGATAATTTTAGCAAGATGACTTATTTTATATCCTACCAAAAATTAGATGTTGTTCTCTAAATCTCTAGACTATGTAGGCACAATTGGCTCCAAAAATGGGGGGTTGAGTGGAGCCTGAACTCAATTTGTCTTTCTATCAATTTGGATGAATCACTGATTATAAGAGTTTAAAGATAGAGAAAAGTATACACATAGATTTATAATGGTTCACCCCCAAACTCTAGGGCTACGTCCAGTCCCCTTAATGATATGAGTTAATTTTGGACTGTCACATTTTAGAGGTTTCACTTTTGTTTAAGCTTTTTTAGATTAGCAATTATGGTGAGAAACCCAAAGAAGATTCCCACTAGACACAAACTTAACCAAGTGGTTAAGTAAGTGTGGAGGTTCACTTCTAGATGGCAAAGAGAAAAACACAATATGGTGAATAGGATAATGAAGGTGCAAAATTAAAGTACATGAAAAGAAGCATAAGATGATGAAGAAAGTCAAACATAAATGGATAAAAGTATGGAAGAATGGCGCAAGGAAAAGGAAAGAAAAACAAAAGGATTAAGAGATTAAAATATTCTTATGAAATAAGGAATTACGCCACTTGGAGGGGGAGGAGACTCCAAGATGAGTGGTGAAGCACTGCCATTTGAAGTGCTCACACACTCAAGATAAGACCCACTATGAGAACTCTCAAGTCTCAAAAAAACACTCATGTAGAGTTTCTTTACTATATTCAAACTCAATGAGTAAATACATGAGGCAAGACACTCTTTTTATAGGAGAGAGTGTCTTGGAGAATAAGATAGAGGGGCAGGGATGTCATTTGTGAGAAGCCTTCTAGAAGGTAGGTCAGAGAAACCTTAAACCTAGAAGCACATGTCATGAAAGGTGAGCTTGACACAAGCCTAAATTACTAAGCACACCCTACTCTAGTTTATTCTTCTTTTTGGAATCCCAAATTGAGCCTAATTTATTTACATAACTTCTCTTGTGGAAAGACAAGAAGAAAGAACTTTTGATGTTCTGGTTTATATCTGGTTCTTCTTCTGTTCATACTCTCTTGAGGTTAGGTGGGGCCTAGCTTTGTATACTGAGATGACTGACCTATTTGTGAAGTGTTTGTTGTGTCCTTAGTCATCTGCTGATTGATGTGGTTTGTATCACTTAAGCTCCTCGCTTAAGAGCCTTAAGTATTATACTCCTATTCAGGTAACAAGTATCTAATTTAGTCAATATACTAACTAATTATTTGCGGTCTCTAAAATTAGTTTATATTTAATGATTTTCTTGTAGTGTTCTCCTTTTGAGATTGTGTACGATTTTAATTCTTTCACACCTCTTGACTTACTACCACTTCCGAACACAATTTCTTTAATTCATAAGGAATGAGTGTCTTAACGTAGTTTGTCAAGAGGTTTCATGAAAAGGTTAAAGACAAAATTGAAAAATAAACTAAAAATTAAGTTGAATACAACAACCAGGGGAGAAAAAAATAACTTTTGAGGATTGGAATTGATAACTCTTGATTTTCTCATATTTTTAGACTAATTCTATCTCCTAGAGGTTTCTTTTATTCTTATTTTCTGTTCTTAGTTTATATATTTTTTTTTAGAAAATTGGAGTTTTAAAAAAGATAGAATAAACACTCTTTTTCAAGCTCGTGACTCGTGGTAGAAATTTTCTCTTGATAGTAGACATGGATTTAGCACGAAATTTTGAAATTAAGACACAAACATGCATATACAATACAAAATCAAACAAGGAATAAAAATGAGAAACAAATCTCTTAAAGCTTCCTTGCCTGACTCATGATGTCAAATGATGGGAGGACACTCCAAGCAGCATAAGAACTTAGAAAGTGTACTGGTATGGGCCAAAGGTCAACACCATAGCCCGACCCCCATAGCCGGGCAGAACGAATGACACACGTCCATATGGGCCAACCGATACCCTTGGTCCAAAAATGCTCAATCAAGGTCAGTAGAGTTAAACCACACATTCCAAGAAGAAGGTATGTCATTAATTATTGTACTTTAACAACCGAGTCTCGAACACCCTTTATTGACTTGAGCGTCGGAGTGCCTTCTGCAGGTACCTTCCCATTCGGCATTCCCAGGAGATTGAGTGATCAAGGGACCGAGACCCAAAGGAGTAGCAGGGAGACTGAAGAAGTAAGTTGAAGTGTAGGTCAACCGCCCGATAGGAAGAAGGAAGACGAAGCCTTTCAATAGTTCTCTAGGTCTCATCTCCCTAGCAGGAACATAAAGATTTCAAGAATTTTCTCTAAGTTTCTATTGAGAAACTCGACACTAAAAGGCCTTCACTTTCAAGGAAAGTTTCTTGGCGGTGAGCCTAGTATTAGACGACTTCAAAGAACAAGAAGACAGATAAAATGCATAGTCAAATGTCATTCAATTCAAAGTGAAGAATACAAGAGGCAAGTCGCTCTATTTATAGATGCTTGAGCCCTCTTTCACACCATGATCTGGAGAATGTGGAGCTAACTACATAAGTAGACGGAAAGCTTACTTTCAACGCCTATGCTTCTCTCCAAGTCCCATACACTCAAAACAAGGTATTTTCTTGTGTTTATAAGTGATTTATGTGGTTAACCTAGTGTATGGTTGTGAGGCTATAATTGGTCATGTGTTGACTCTTAAATTAGGGTTTTGACTTCCTTAATGAGGATAGTTGAAGGTTGACTCACATACTAGGGTTTTGACCTCGCTCTCAAATCTTAATTGTGGCCCAAATGTAGCACAATTATACTTCTACTTTTCACATAAGAAAATTAATATTCTTATAAAAAGTATTTTACTCATATTTAGAGTTTTATAAGGCTATGAAAAAAGAGTTATAATAATTCACATTTCATAGAAAGAAAGTCTTCTAAGGTCCTTCTTCCTCTTCCAATCTCCTAGTCATGGCCTTGGTCAGAGGCCCAATGTGTGGTCTTTTAGATGGCCCTCCATCACATATGTTCTATTGAAGTAGCATCTAATAAGCTTTTCAAACACATCTCTCTCAAGAGAAAACAACGTCAAAGTTTGTCTGTTAAGTTTTTCAAGACAAGGATTTGTGAAAAGGTTTTGAAAATCTTCAAACACAATTCAACCATCTCTTATTGTGGCTTTGGTTTATTTTACATTTAATCAGTTGGTCAATTAACCTTTTCATGCTCGCATTAGAGAATTGGATGTAGCTCAAGTTATAAGTGAACCAGTATAAAATGCTTATGAAATTTCTTTTCAATTTTGTAAAATCTTTATATGACTTTATGAATTAGTATCAAAACCAAAGTCATGAGTTTGATTCCCAATGGGGAAATTGTTAAGGGGGACATTGTTGCAGGTTGCAAAATTGTCCTATGATTTAAGCCAAATGAGCCAAGTCACAATCAAAGAGTTTGATTCCTAGTAGAATAATTACTAGTGTGGAGATTATTGCAGGTCACCTCAGTTGTGGTGTAACATAGGTCAGGTGGGACAAGTCAAAATCAAAACGTGATGCTTGAATTGCTACAATCTTAAGTTAAAAGAATTACGTCCTAATTATTAGTTATAGATTTTGACTTAATGGTAATCGTTTCATCCAACAAAATTTGCATTGTAAAATTTTATTTCCTTTTGAACCTTAGTTGCGGATGTCTATATCCTATAACATTTTGATAATAGGTTTGTAATTAATATTAAAAATATGAATTCCTCCGGTATGTTTTTCAAAATAGTTTTGCACATAAATTCATCTTTAATATATATATATATATATCAATTAATCATCTGCCATCAGATGAAAAAAGTATTATTAAAAAAACAGAAAATACAAAAAAATATGGAGGGACTAGACCAAACCTCATATGTTAACAAAACGATACATATGTAGACTATACATAATCATAAAGAATTCTAAGAACAGCTAGGCTTCCTACCTTTATACAATTCATAGGGAGTTTTCTTAAGAATTGGTCTAATTAATGTTCTGTTAAGCACATAAGAAGCAGTGTATACAGCATCAGCCCAAAAATATTTAGGTAAACC
>Ga0123342_1001584_pt1 | contig 38267 bp, 44 predicted proteins | sample Turbeawhitnodule_FD_89960 | JGI IMG/M metagenome (GOLD analysis project Ga0123342, IMG submission 89960) | Root nodule microbial communities of legume samples collected from Mexico - Turtle bean Mexico white nodule | ecosystem: Host-associated > Plants > Roots > Nodule | place: Mexico: Nepantla...
CGCCGTGTTGTTTCTTTGCAGGTTCTTGAAGCAGATCCCGGAAAGGAACAGAGGTGAGAAGCGGTGCGCACGTCGATCCCTTGACGAGGCATTCTCCAGCGTTCCGGTCAACAGGCAGGATCAATTTGAATATATGCTTTTTAATATTTAAAATTAAAAACTAAAAATAATAGGAAATTAGATAATTTTAATTTAGTATTTATAATTTTGTTATATATAATTAAAGAAAAATAGGTTTTTATAAAATATTTTTTTAACTGAATAAGTTTTTATAAAATATTGTTTTATTATATATAATTTAAGAATGACTAAATTTTTAGAAAATAATTTTTTATTATATATAATTAAAAAAATTAAATACATTAAAATTATTTTAAATTCTTAATAAAATTAATAATGTAATTCTTTAATAATATAAAATAATATAAGTTAATTATTTTAAAAAATGATTAAAGTAAATTTAATCAATATGATAAAAAACTAAATTGTTAAAACCCTAAATTCAAAATGTTAAAAATAAACTAAAACCTTTAACCGAAAAGTTAAAATAAAACGTTAACTAGTTTATAGTGTTTTCGAATAAGGTTGGAACCAAAAGAATTCGAACTACTCCTTGATCGGTCGATCAATTCTTTCTTCCTTCTTCTTAAAGCAGGCTCCTTACTCTTCTTTCGCTATTCTGCGTCTCGGTCCCCGCAAAGTCCAGGTTCGGATGGTACCTCCAAAAGATACTCGAACACTCAAGTGAGAATTCGCTATTCAACACTCGGTGCTCTAAGTATTGTGTAATGACGTACCTGACTCTTGGAATTTATGCCTATTTATATGATTATCATGGACCTTTTGTTATTGGGCCAGATTAGGGAGTTGGGCGTAATGATCTTTGTGGTGTCGATCGACTTGGACTGGGTGCCGAGTCATGGTCTCAGTCGTGCGGACCCTACCAGTACACATAGAAAGCATAAAATAATAAAGGAGTTTACATTCTACTATTGGTGATACGAATAATTTGTTCTATTGTGGCCTTCATTCCTACCGTAAGAGCATTTGTTTGGTTTATTTGGAAGTGGTTCATCCATTTTATTACGTATACGATTAATTGTTGTTCTGCCTGATTCCTTACGGTGCATGTGGGGGTTTGGGATGAAATTCAGTTCATATAAGTAGACCAATAATCTTGATTTCAAACTGAATAAAATTCAACTTCGTAAGCCTTCAAAATACACGACGGATAAAAAAATGTTGTTAGTTGTAAGATGATAACATGAGCACCAAGAAGGTGAAGAGCTTGAAACTCTCCACAATCACACCACCATTGATGTGAGTTGATTTTAGGATTGTTCATTTAGGTGACACTTTAGATTTATGATTGAGATTTTTAAGGCAATTAAGAGTGAAAACCTAAGGAAAATTCCCATTGGACATTAACTTAACCAAGTGGTTAAGTAGATGTGAAAGTTCATTTCACAAAGGGAAAAGGAAAACACAATTATAAGGTGAAGATGATGACAAGATATGGTGCGAAATTACACAAGGAAAGCAAGAACAAAATGTAAAAATCGAATAGACGTAAGGAAGCAAAATAAGAACATGTTTATGAATAGAATAGAATGACAATGGAAGGAAAAGACGAAGGATTGAGGAAGCTTATGAGCATGGATTTGAGATGATGAACACGTCACTTGGATGATGAAATGACTCCAAGATAAGTGTTGGAAGCCGCAACTTGAGAGCTCTCAAATTCTCATAAGATAAGACTAAAGACTAAGAGGAACAAGTCTCACTAGCATCTCACACAAAATGTGCAGAGTAACTTTTCTCTATTTCATTCAACTTTTCAAATACACTAAGTAGGCCACCTATTTATAGATGAAGGAGCCTTGGAGAACAAGCTAAAAGGGTAGGATGGAAAAAGGGAAAAAATGGGCAGTCTTAGGATTTGACTAAGTCAATCCTGCATCCTAGGCTTGTTCTTCTAGAAACTAGGTCAAAATGCCTTCAAATAGGCTAGGAACAAGCTAAAATGCTACCCACACCCCCTATTATGCTAAAGGTACCTTATTCTAGCCTATATTTGCTATTTGAACCTCCAAAGTGAACCAAATTATTTATAACATATTTGTAATAATTTAAAAAGACCAATAGGAAGAACTTCCGATATTTTGGTTTATAGCTTCTTCTTCTTTTGCTGATTCTTTCTCGAAGCTTGGTGGAGTCTGACTTTGTATCTTGATATGATTGACCCTTTTGGGAAGTGCTGGTTGTGTCCTTAGTCATCTGTCGGTTTGTATCAACCATTCATTTAAGTTGGGTAGTGGGTAGCTCTTGAACATCAAACTTTGAATTTTGTCTATTGTAACTTTGAACATGACACGTCATATTGTTATTCATTTTTTTATAACAAAACATTAATATCTTCCGGATATTGATAGTCAGGTCGTAACATGTACTTTATCTTCTTCCTTCGTTCAACAAACTAAGATTTGGTTTCAAAAATTATCTTTACAAAAACACATACGGATACGGATACGGATAACGATTGTGCTTTCTTTAAACATGTTCTTTTTTGTTAACGTTTTCCGTTTTAACTTTTTGGTTAATTTTTTTTTACTTATTTAAGATTTATTAAGAATTCAAAATAATTTAAAGTATTAGAAAACAAAAAATTATATCTTTTTTATATTATAAAAAAATATTTTCTAAAAATTCAGTCCTTAGTTATATATAATAAAAAAATATTTTATAAAACTTATTGAGTTAAAAAAATAATTTTCTTTAATTATATATACAAAAAAAAAGTTATAAATAGTATATTAAATTTATCTAATTTTCTATTTTTTTTAAATTTTAAATATTAAAAAACATATAATAAAATTATTATATATTAAAAAATTAAAAACATATATTTCATATACGATTTTAGATTTATAATTTTTTTATAATTTTATATATTATTATATGTTAAAAAATTAAAAAAACGTATATAGGATATATATCACATATACGAATTTGTTTTTTTTTTTTTAAAACGTATACGTGTGGTTCACGATTTTAGTATTCAGAAAGTGTACATTGGCGATTTACTCATTTCTGTTTTTTTTTTTTAATTTTTAGAAAATTCGTAGAAAATTTACATTAACTTGGGAAAAAACCAACCCATTGGAAAGCAAAAAAATAAAAGTGAAAATAAAAAAGTTTAAATAAAAAATTTAAAAGAATTAAATAAAAACTTTGTAATTAATTTGATTGAATAATTTTTCAATATATATTAGAAAATAATTTGATGTAAGAAATAAATTTTAAAATGTAAATTACAGTTTAAATAAATTTCAAATTAAAAAAATTATAAAATTTTAATAAATAAAAAATTTAATATTTTAAAATAAAAATATATAAAATAAATAAATTTAAAAAGTATTAAATTTAAAGGATTATTTTATTTTATTTCTTATTAAAATATGTTTATTTAAGTTATTTATCTTATTAAAATATAAAATATAACCATTTATAAAATATTAAATTAATATATTTTTATTATAATATTTTTATTTTAATGATTTATTTTTATATATAAGAGTACATTAATAATATATTAAATATTTATTTAATTAATATATTTTTTTACTATTATTATTTTAATTAATTATTTTATGTAATATAAAATATATATCACTAATATAATTATTAAATACGTTACTCATTTTATAATTTAAAATGTAACTAATAATAAAAAATTTATTACTATAATCGACAACCGATTATCTTAATAAATATTTTATTATTATTTACATATAATTGACAAGGAGAAGTTTTTTTTTATTATTATTATGTACAATTTTTTTCTCAGTTTTGTATTATGTTATGATAGAAAATTAATTATCCATTTTTTTATTTTGTTTTTTTGTGATTTTGATTTCTTCTTCCATTCTAACTTTTCTAATTTGTTTAACTTTATATTATACATATTTTTTATGTTTAAAAAAAAACAGTGGTGAAAGGAAAGGATATACATGAAAAAGTAGCATATACAAAAGATAATTATTATTTTTTTAAGTGAAAGTTAAGAAGACTGTTTCTACACATATCTATTATGATTTGGGGGATGAGAATAATGTTTTAGATATGAAAATATTACTTTTACCTTCTTTAAAAAAAAAATAGACCCACTTTAATAATACTAACGCAAACACATGCAAGCGTTATAAATATTTTTTTTTAATTATTTGCATTTTTTTAAATATTTTTATATAATATTATTATACTATAAATTTATATGTGAAATCAATCATGTAATGATAAAAAAATAAAAGTCCTATGTGTACAAAAAACACAATGCATATTAAGAAAAAATGGAAGAATTAAAACAAAATTAATTGAATTAGAATTCACCTAATTTAAGAAATAAGTTTTACAAAAATTTTAGTCGAACATAAAAGGAGAAAGAATAGTGAAAATGAGAGTGTACGTTCCGGTAAAACAAAAAAGGAAGTGATTTTAACTTATCATTCAACAACGCATGTTATTTCTTCAAAATAAAATTAGACAAAAAAATTATGTACACGAAAGAGGAAAATTTCTTTATTAAAATTTTAAATTAAAAATAAAATAAATATTGTTAAAATATTATTATTTTAAATTATCAAATTGATGTTTTTCATTTGACGGGTGTGAAAATATTAGCATTCCATTTTGAATTTTTTTTAAGAAAAATAACATGACTTATATTAAGGAAGGAAGAATATCCTGTCAATCCTCTACATTTTTTTTATGAAAAAGTTTATCTTGACACTCAAACAAACAGTAAATCACACAAATTTGAAAAATAATTAAAATAATGTAATAATATTTTAAATTAAAAAATAAAATAAATATAATTAAAATCATAATTTATTAAAGTGTATGTATTTTATTGAATGAAGCGTTAAAATATCACCACCCTTTTTTTATATAAAAAAAAACAAGTTCAACTTTCAACTTTTGACTTTTCAGTGGTATATACAATTTGTTGAATCATGTTCAACCCAAATCCCACTTTGAAATAGTGATTTGACTTTGAACACATCATTTGTTTACAATATAAGCCCTATATAATTATTTTGCAAATTAGGAATGTTGGTACACCTAAATGGAAAATAATAAGTAAAGAAAAAAAAGCAAAATGTACATTTATATTTTAAAACAATATGTCCTAACATTAATTATTTGTAAAAAAAATTAATAATTAGGATATAAAACTGATCAGATTTATCCTTTTTAAATCGGATAAGGAACTTTAAAAAGTAAGGTGCACTTTAAAAAAAATAAAAATTAAAAACTGTTATACAATTAAATATATATATTAAGTTATATAATTAATTATAATTTTAACCATTAACTTTATAACTAATGATTACAAGTGTATTTTATCAACTCCTATCACTCTAGAAAAGTCAAATGTCAATTGACCCACACCTTACCTTAGTAGCAAATACACAAAAAGTTTTTTTTATAGAGAAATACAAGGAAGTTATAAACCATGCAGTTAATTTTTCTATTATAACCTACTGAGTGAATATGAAAAATAAAAACATTTGACAGTTTTTTTAAATGTCCCTAAAATGAAGCCATATGTTATCAATTTATTGTCAAATATTAATTCTTTTAATGTCTCATCCAATACATGCATACTTAATACAAACATTCTTACTATGTATACTGCTGACTTACTCAGGAATACCTACGTGTCTGTCAAATAATTTTATGTTTTTGGTTTTGAAAAATCCAAGAATTATATTGAATATTCAAACTCAAATTAATTTAATAGCTTGAAAATGGTAATAGATAATTATATTGAATATTTAAACTCAAATTAATTTAATAACACCCGAAGATGGTAATAGATGACTGTTTTACTAGTTTTTTTTTAATTTCCTTTTTATATTTTCATATTTACATTTAACAAAAAAATGTGACTAAACTACATTAATTTATTTTTATCACTTTCCTTAATAGTTTAATATGTCCATGTCCTTGTTGTTTCTTATATTTATACAAGATTGACATCAAAGCACAGTGAGTAAAAGAAGTAGTATCATTTTTCGCACACAAGGTTCTTACTTCATCTCTCTCTTTGCTATAGTTTTGGTTGATGAATAATTTAGTCTTAATCTTTTCCTTAGTTTTAGTTTCTCCAGCAGTAACAAGCTAGCTAGTAACTAGCAGCTACCAATTTTAAGAACACTTCCTATCTAATTCAACAATTGCATGACATTTTTTTATCCATATAAATGCTTAATTTCATATTCTTCCTCAAACTGATTTATATATATTTTAATTCATGCAGGTACGAAACTTTCTCCCTCAATTAAAAGATTTCTCCAATAAGGTAATCTAAACTTTCATCTTTCTCTTTGAATGTTGGCTGAGAAGTATTTTCTTTTTGTCCTATTAATTTCTTCATTCATTATGTTGAAAATTAATTTTATTTGCGTTGATGTAAGTAACTATTGTTGGTTCACCCAAATTTTGCATAAATATATTGACTCTTTTATTAATTCTAATGAGATTAATTTTCTTATACCATGTGATTTTAAAATTAATTTTTACTAAATGATTTTTTCTGGTTATCTTTAACATGTAATCCTCTCAACTTTGATTTTTTTTTCAATACTTCAATTAATTTGAAACATTATTTATGGAGATTGAGTCTAATACCACTGCAGCTAATAAGTCGTTGATTTTCGGACCAATGATTTGATTTGTTGATACTTAACCAGATTGAATTATTTGATGAATTCTTCTTGTGACAATTATGACAAAAGTTCAAATCCTAAATTTGTTTCATATAATGATTTTTGCATGAAGATGTTTTAGGATTTTTCAGCCGTTTCAGCTCATGATGTCAAACCAAGAAACTTATATGCATGTATGTATTTGATTAACAACAATTGGATGAGTATATATATAAAGAATATATAACAGTATTTAAAGTATTTCTTTTCGTATATAACAGTATTTAAAATACAAATAATTGTGTCACTGGATAAAATACAAAGATAGATTTTTAATTTATATGAAAAAATATATAATAAAAAAATATCAAATGGTTAAAATGCGAGATTGAATACTTTAAATTTGTTTACTAATTTCACGTAAAATTTAGTTAGTTCAATTCATTAATATGCATACACATGAAATAAAATCTTAAAATGTTTTACTTTGGTAGTAGCTGCGGATGGATCAAGTACAAAAGCCTGGAATGTCAACCTCCAATGGTGGAACTACTGGTTTTGATTTTGATGAAATTGTCTCAAATGCTGCTCACCTTCCTGTATCATCAACCAAAAGGTATTCACAATCCTTAGAAATACAAGTATAAGTATAAATGTTATATTGACTAGAAATAATAAAACTTACCAAACTCATAATTCATTCTTGAACCTATTTGGTGAATTTTTCAGAATGGTCACATCACTGTAAGGTTGAATTAGATTTTTCCACTCCAAAAAGACATATCTGTTATGATAAACTAGGATTTCTAGTTTTGGGACTAACTATAATTTATAAAAATGAATTGTAGGTCGCGACCTATGCTTGAATTTGATCTTGGGGACCCCTTTGTTAATAATAATGCTCTACACCAACAAGAAAGATCTTTGTCAGTAGCAATGCCCCAGATTTTTCCTTCTTTTGTTGTGAGTATTTTCCAACATATACAAACTCTTATTATGCAGACGCAAGTTATTAGTTTAATAATTTACATTCCTTTTGATCAAAACAAGCAGGGAGAATTAGAGAGAGATTTGCAAGCCCAAGAGAGTTTGTTTCATGTCTCTCAAAACACTCTTCACCCTGAACTCTTCCATCAGTAAGTTATATATACATAGCTTCTTTAACCAAAATTTACATTTTTTAAAGGGTTGCCATATCAATTTTATTATCTGACAAAATCATCTACAGATCATAATGTTTTCTCATATTCGTGATTAAATTTAATGAACTTAGTATTGAAATTAAATTCAGGCTTGGGAATTTGGAAACGGGAACAAACTATGGAAGTCACTTTCCAATTGCTTCACCAACTGCTGAAAGCACTGTAACTAGTTTCGGCAATGGTAACTACCATCCAACATCAAACTATACACCACAGCTGCATGGAGACTCTTCTTCAAGTCTTAAACTCTCTTCAATTCAGGAATCAAGTTCACAAGTATGAATCATTACAACATTTTTAAATGCAAAAACGTACTTTAACTTTAGACTTTTTTCTTCTTCTCAAAATTCTATTCTTAAGAAAAAACGATCTTTTAAAATGGCAAGCCAAGTTTCTGTCCAAATATTTTTTATCTTGCATTGAAATTCATTTTTTATGTTGAAAGAAAATATAAACAAATTATCCATGTTTTTTTTTTATCAGCAAAAAATTAAATTAAATTAATGAGATACAAAAGGGGTATCCCAACCCTTTACAAAACTCTGCTTTTTAGGACCTCCACGAGGTATCCCAAAACAGGGGATAAAAAGATATATCATAAAAACAGCCCCATTCTACTACTATTGTAATGCTGGACTGTTTCAAAACACTAAACAACAATTTCACACCACCATAACACCATTAGGTCCTCCCACCAGGTTGAATGGTACTTGGAGAGTGCCTTTCCGCAACCTCCACACCTAATGGCTAGTGCTGCCTCTCTCAACCTCCTATGACAGTGAACATAAAAAACCCCCTGCCTAGGTCTTCAGTTTTATACGTAAACCTCCAACAACTTCAATTAAGCTTTCTGGAAACCCGACGATGTGCCTACCACGACAATTTCCGGCTATCTGATCTTCTTTTCTTCGAGTACGGCGATGATACATTGTAAAAAAATTAAATAAATTACCCATGTTGTAAAAAGAATTATACTATCATTCACTTAAAAGATTATCTTTCACATTTAAATTAACTGTTTGTCATTCAGAAGCAACTTGTAGTTGCAAATGGAAGGAGTCAGTGGACCAATTTGCAGAAACCACATTCTCAACTTTGCACTGGCCTAGAGTAATTCAACTTATTCTTCATTTTCTTGCTTCAATAATAACTTTTATATTATCAATATCTGTGTATCTATCTATGTATTGAAGCTAATTCAGAAGTGATCAATGTTCACTGTATACTCAAAATTAAAGGGCAATCCCGGAGATGATGCAGTTAGGAGGATTAAGCAGCTTCTCATGTGGTAGAAGTGGAAGATCCTCCAATGAATCTCTGTCCTTAAACACTAGAAGGGTATGGTTACACCTTTTTTCAAGCCAAGTAAGAAGATGCTTTTAGCTACAATGAAGAGGATCATGCAATTTTAACCACATATTTGTGCATAACATCAAAAGGATATACAGTGTAGAATGAAATAGGTTATGTGATTTAAAAAGATAAAAGAAAAATTAAAATAAACATGTAGTAAATGAAGTATATAAGAAGAATAGCATTATTCTTTGATGAAGCTTATACCAGTATTTAATATCATTGTACGCAGTTGTGTCAGACTCTCTCTAAAATTGTTTCTTTCTTTTTTCTATTTTTATGTGAGCAGCATGGACCCAGGGGCAATATTTATCCAATTCCCAGCCAACGTGAAATGGGAGAGCCATCATCAAGGAATGTAAAGGTATTCATTACGAAATGATATATCTATATACTGCTTTTGGTGACAATCACCTATTGATCGATCCCTCATGCTTCATGTTATAACTTTTGTTCATGATATACTGTTTTTGTACATATATAGATGAAAATGACTGTGTCAGACGACAGTAAAAAATCAACTGAGTTTCATGTGGGTAGCTTGCTTAATCCAATTACTCAAAGCAATGGAAACTCTCAGCCACCAAGGTAGAGTGATCTTAATTAATTAATGAATTTATTTAATGCATGACTTTTTATATTTTGAATTATAATAAGGCTAGCATGTTGTTGACTACCCTATAGGGTTATGTTCAACTCCCTTTATGATCCAATCTATGAAAAAAGGGGCCTTCCAGTGGATCCCATTCTGAGGACGTTTTTGATGGGGCAGGAAGCGTACATGATGTAAGTTTTGATTCTAATATAATCTTTAAGAATGTTTTTTTTTTGTTCGTACAAGGCCTTATACTCATCTGTGTGTTACGTATTCGCAGGTAACATGTAGGATTTCTGCTGATTGAATGCTTTGACTTCCTGTTCGCATGCAAGCTGTCATAAGCTATGTATAAGTTTGAGAAAAACATAAATGTTTGATTTTTTTTTCTTGATAATGCCATCAAACTCTAGACGTGGTAAAACTTTGATGTATGTTTGGAGATTTTATTTGATATTATTTAAGACTAGTAGAGTTTCATGTTATGTGGGTTGCTTTTGCTTACTTATTTGCTCATTTTATGAAATCCCGAAATTGCGAGTGAGTTTAGAATGATTATTATTGCATGTTACTGAAAAAGTTGATAATTTTTACTAAAAAATAAAAAAATTTCAAATTTATCTTTATAATGTTTCTGTCACCGTTTTAATTTAAAAGGGTATATATCTGGAAACATTGAAGATGAATATGAATTAGTGTTACCATTTTAAGTTAGAGTTTAGTTCATTAAATAGTAACAATGAATAATATAAAATAAATTGCGAAAGTCATAATTTTAAGATTTTATTAAATTAAAATAATCATGAGTGACTTACACTGAATCTCCTCGAGAGACTTTCCTCGGAATATCGAATAAATGATGCGATTAACTTAAAAATAAAGCATTGGTAGAAGTGACTAACCACTGTTTTACTTTTAAGGGGTTTGGGTTTGTCAGCAGAAAAGAAGGAAAAGGTCTGGGAATTGTCGCTACTGTTTTGAATGAGGGAGCAAAGAAACAAAAATTAAGGATATTAAAAGCGAAGGTGAAATTGGACACATGATTTTGACTTGAGTAAAGTTAATGCACGCTATCTTTGTTTCTTTTTTTTTTTTTAATTCAAGAAGATGCCCATATTAATTACTATACATGTACATTTTAAAAATGATTATTCATGTCTCATTCTCTATACTTTTTTTTCTCTTACACAAGGCCAAAATATCTTCTTTTTATTAAATTGGTGTTGAATAGGGGAGAGAATGTGTATTAGCCCGCCTAGTATTAATTTATTTCGTGTCCGTCTTGTTTTATTCGTTTTATTTAATTAGTAATGTGAGTTAATTTTATTGACTTATAAAAGATGGTTTATGAAATTGAGTGACACCGACCGGTCCACGTTGATCAAAGTCAACATGGTGGAATCAATGTAAGGAACCCATCATAGGTACTATGAAGCAAGTGAGGAAGTTATTGTTAAAGTCCCCGACCTCGGGTGTTGATCGGCCTCGGGTGTCGTTCGGGTTTAACACCAGGAATGTGCTTATGCCAGAAGGGCGTCCCCTCATGATACCCACGGGTAGGAGTGACTGTGGAGGAGGCGACACAGTAGGAGGCACGGTAGGGGCGTGGAGGCCTCGGGCCCCGGTACCCCAAACAGTAATAATAGATAAAGAAAGGTGGTTTTCAAGCCACACCTCCAATACCAGAAGGAAGAAGCCCAACTCGTGAGGGATCCGTGCATGAGGTGTAGGGACGCGACAGTACGCACTACCGTTGGAGAACCACCGGTACAGAAACGACCCATGAGAGGGTCATGTCTCAGAGGGTGATCTGCATGCATGGCACGTGAGGAAGGCAGAGAACTCCCAGGGCGCATGACTCAGAGCATGGGCGCATGAGTTGACACCCATGCAGTCACCCCCGCGCGGGATGCACTTCGGGAGAGTCACCTTGCACACTGGGATTCCCCTAAGTTTGGGTTACAGTGTCGCGAAGCTGCACCCACAGATAAGCTTAAAGTCAGAGGTAGACACGTGGCAGAAACACAGGCAAAGGTATATAAAGCTTCGCGCTAAACAGAATGAGGTACGTTTTCACATTTTACACACAAGTGAACTCAGGGAGATTGAATTCAGTTACGCACTTCTCTGAGCACTGAGCTGGTGGTGTTCTGCGACGGGAAGTGTTACGGTGTTTTCTGCCACAACTGACTTGAGCGTCGGAGTGCAAACAGCCGCGAGGGCGCCCATTTGTCTATCTGTTTTAGGTATTCATAGCGGCGGGATGTGAAGTTGGAATGAGAGCGAAGGAGTCCTAGAAACGTACTTCGTAGCTACGCACGAAGGTGATCCAAGTCAACCGACAGGAACAGTTCGTATAAGAAACTTAATTTTTTATTAAAATAAAAGAAAATATTTATCATTCAATATATATACACATGTTATCTTGTCTATAAATTGTATGGTACTGTTCCTGGCGGTTGACCTAACCTCTTTGTGCGTTTCTGTTGACTTCGCTTCCAAGAACCCTTCGCTCCCACGTTCCCTTCCTCCGATTGAATCACCTGAAAACAGAGAAACAAAGGGCGCCCTCGTGGCCGTTTGCACTCCGACGGTCAAGTCAGTATCTTGGGCAACGAACACCAAACTCTAACTCTGAGATTACTGTGTGTTCTCTCTCACTCTGTTTCTCTCTCAAAAATGCGTAACTTGCACTAATGAAAGCGTAGAGTGTTTTGTAGAAATGTCAAAACGTACCTGGTTATGTCTGTTGTCAACCTTATATACCTTTAGTGTCATTGCCCTTCTGTTTAACTGTGACTTAAGCATTTTGTAGGCGAGTCTTAGCGACACTAACGCCCAGACTTAGGGTCATCTAGTGTGTAAGACGACCCTGCCGAAGTGCAGCTGGCGCGGGATGACTGCTTGGATGCCAACTCATGCACTCAATCTCTGAGTCATCCACCCTGGGAGTTCCCTGCCTTACTCACGTGCCATGCATGCAAATTATCCTCTGGGACGTGACCCTTGCGGGTCGTCTCTGTCCTAGTGGCTCTCTATTGGTGGTGCGTACTATCGCGTCCCTACACCCCATGCACGGGTCCCTCGTGATCTGGGCCTCTCCCTACTGGTAACTGGGGTGTGGCTTGAAAACCACCTTTCCTTGTCCATCTTCACTGTTGAGGTGCCGAGGCCCGAGGCCTCCACGCCCTACCTCGGTGTCGCCCCCTCCACGACCGCCCTTACCCGTGAGCCTAAGGAGACTCCTTCCTGTCCTACTATACTTTCTAGGTGTCCCACCTTCGAGGTCCCATTATGTTGACTTTGGTCAACGCCCGAGGCCGGTCAACGCCTGAGGACCGGACGGTACACAAGCCCCCCAGTCTCGAGCTGTCAACTTGTTCAGCGAAAAGACTATGGCCTCACCCTACCGACCTACGTGGCTTCTCGTGATAGGACGTGCACAGTGCATTGAAGTGACGCCTTCCTGTTCATGTTGTAATGAACGAACATGTGGCTCAATCATGCGACTGTGACTTAACGTCACTTGCGCTTCTCAAGTTTACGTTAAGCCTTTCAAAAACGCGCGCTTCATGCACTATTCCATCACTTGAACCTTTCTTACACTCTTCATCTTCTTCCTCGAGCTCTTTGATTTCTTCCTCCACAAAAAACCGAAACTTTTGCTCATCAATCATCAAAGGTATGATTTTTCTCCATTGACTGCTCTTCATTTCTGATTTCGCGCATTAATAACTGCATGGGTCTATTTATATTTCCATGTTTCGAATCTTCTTCTGCATCTTCTTCGTTCCCTGTTTCTGGGTTTTTCACGAGAATAGGGTTTTTTGAGCTTTTTAGTTTCATACCATAGTATTTCCCTTGTTGAACATTTGTTTATTCCTTTCCTTGTTTTTCTTAGCTTTCTTTCACCATGGCGCGAACAAAAGTCACTACCAACCCTCCTCCTCCTAGCATCAACTATAGGCCCCCCTGTACCCCTTGGGCTTCCGACGACCTCCTCGCTGAAACCTCCTTCCTCACCTCTCTTGCTGATTGGAGGGCGCACTTGGATAGTGAACCCGACTTCAAAGGTAGAGCGTTCGGGAGGGAGTGTGACACTTACATCTCCGTCCGCCCTTGTGTAGAGGGTGAACCTGTTTGCGTAGATGATCGTGCCAACGACAGGGACCCATTCTTTTTCTTCTACCAAACCATCTTCAAGCGCATTAGGCAGCGCCTCCCTTTCAATAGCTTTGAGAGGGAGCTTTTAACTGAGATAAATGTCGCCCCTGCCCAGCTGCATCCCAACAGCTGGGCCTTCATTAGGGCTTTCTCCATCCTCTGCAACTTCTTTGGCCATGCCCCTTCTATAGTCGTCTTCCTACATTTCTTTGAAGCCAAAAACCCTGGGAAGAACCTCTGGGTTAGCTTTAGCGGGATGACTGAGAGAGTCATCCTTACCCTATTCCAGCAGTCCTATAAAGGATTTAAAGGGAAATTCTTCAGGGTGTGCTGTTCTGAGCACGACCGCACTACCCTTGATGGATTTCCACTATTCTGGGTGGGAAAGCTTAAGCTCAAGAAGGCCAAGACCTTGGATGAGCTCTCCTCAGCTGATCGTGGGCATGCCAAGTTTTGGCCAACCTGGGGGTGATCTTCAACACTGCAGAACTTATCAAAAACGAATATAAGCCCACTGGGCTTGCTAGTTACATTGGTATAGGAATCTTCTCTTGTTCTTCCTTATACTCCACTCTATTTATGGCTCTTCTGTATCTGTTAACTTATACTTGTACCGATTTTCTGATTCTTATTGTTTACTTGGTTCTTATCTCTTCTTCTTTGGTGTAGGCATGGTGCTGAACACAGAGAAGCGGGGGAGGCTGGCTGAGGTCTTGTCTGTTCGTGATAAAACAACTGCTAGGGCAGGTGCCTCGGCACGTCCTGCCTCACCTGCCTCCTAGACTGCTCCTCTCCCACCTTCCAATCAAACCACCCCTACCGTTGCTTCGCCACAATCGACTCCTGCTCCCACTTTTCCAGTTCCTATTGTTGCAGTTCCTCTGGCAACAGTCTGGGCTTCTCCACCTCCAGGCCCCCTAGAGAAAAACAAAGGGGTGGTGCTCATCGTTTCAGATGATGATGAGGACACCATGGAGGGCACTGCCTTCAAGAGGCGGAAAACCACAATGGTAGCCACCTCTCACTCCTCTTCTTCTGCCAAGCGCCCTACCTCACTCAGGGACAACCCTCATAGTGCCTCCTCTCCTCCAAACCTTCTTGCACTTGAGGATGGGGTCGAGAGTGTTTCTGAGCCAGCTCCTGCCCCTGCCCCTGAGGTTCCCTTGGTCCTTCAGCAAATGCTGAAAGTTTACCAAAAAGGGGCCATGGGGAGCTCTACTGATGAGGCATTGCAAGAGAGCATGACTCTCAGCCTTGGGGAATTCTTTGCTCGTTCCAACTCTTCTTCCCACGAGGCTGAAATGAAGACCAAGGAGCAACAAGCCTTGGCAGATGAACTGGCGCGGGTGAAAGAGCAACGGCCAACCTAGCTAAACGCTTCTTCATTCGGGAAACCACACTGACCCAGGAGTTGGGCGTTCTTCGAAAGGCTGAGCTGAAGGCCAACAAGAGGCTTCACGACAAAGGCCAAAAGTACACCACCTTGCTTAGCAAAGTGGTGCCACTACGTGCTGAGGTGGTGGGACTCAAAGAAGAAGCTGCGGCCAACAAAGCCAAAATGGCCAACCTCGAGGAGCGCTCTGTTGATCGGGAGATGCATCTGGGTAAGGTGGAAGCTGAGCTCACTGAGAAAACTGAGGCCCTCGAGAAAATCAAGGAGGAACTTACTGAGCAAGTTGAAACCCTTGAGAAGACCAAGGAGGAGCTTACAGAGAAGACTGAGGCCCTCGTGAAAGCCAAGGAGGAGATGACTGCACAAGTTGAGGACTTCGAGAAGGCCAAGGCAGAACTCCTCGATGATGCTACTGATGCCTACGCCCTCGGGTTTGAAGATGCCCTAGCTCAGGTTGTTTGCAAACATCCTGAGATGGACACTTCGCCTTTTGCTACGGCGAACCACATCGTCGATGGACAGATTGTGCTCAGGCGTCCTCAGAAGGACACTGCTTAGACCTTAGGCTTCACAATTGTACTGTTAAGAACATTTATAATCCTGAATGTAACTTGCACCTTAATTTAGATGCTCTACTTATCTCTGCTTGTGTCTTTACTTGCCGCTTTTACTAACAGCGCTCTGATGCTAACTTCATACGACGTTCTTGAGATTCTTAAAGACTTTGAACTTTAGGTAGCACGCCTCCTCGCCCTCTTCCTTTAACTTGCTTAATGACTTGTGAAGGAAGTGAGCATGCATGCCCTTGCCTCCACCTCTTGCTTTGGACAAGGAACTTCTTTGCTTGACACTTACTTGTACTTTGCGGTCTTGAGGGGTTACCCTCGAGGCGCATCTTTGGCCTCATCTTTGCTCAGAGGCGAAGGAGGAATTAACTAGTCGAAACCTACTGTTCGTACTTGGTGCCCACGCTCGAGGAGGAGGCATTCCGAAGGAGACTGTCGCTTCCTCTCGAGGTGTCTAAACACTTAGACGACCGGTGCACTTGGTGCCCACGCTCGAGGAGGAGGCGTCCCAAAGGGAGCTGCCACGCCCCACGAGGTGTCTAAATACCAAGACGACGGGTGCTCTTGGTGCCCACACTCGAGGAGGAGGCGTCCCGAAGGATACTTCCAGTCCCTCTCGAGGTGTCTAAACACCAAGGGGACCAGTTCATCACCAGTCGAATTTTGCTAGTCACGCTTGATGCCCACACTCGAGGAGAGGCGTACCATAAGGCATTGCCGTTCTTCCTCGAGGTGTCTAAACATCAAGGCAACGAGTTCGTTTCTTACTGAACCGCACTGTCCGTGCTTGGCGCCCACACTCATGGAGGAGGTGCCCCGAAGGAGGCCGCCACTCCCTCTCGAGATGTCTAAACACAAGAGCGACGAAGTTCTCCCCTGCATTGTACAAAAAACTCAGGAATACTTGAAAATGTAAATTTTATTGGGTGACCTCGTTAAAAATCCTTTGTAAGGGAAAAAGAGTGTCCCCTTAAACTGTATACAATGCAAGAGTTTTCAACTGAAATAAAACTTAAGGTTGGTTGCATTCCAAGTGCGAGGAATGGGGCCTCCCTCCAAGGTTTCAAGCCTATACGCCCCGTTTCCCAGGACTTCCGTCACCCTAAAGGGGCCAGTCCACTTGGGGGACAGCTTGTTCTCCAACTGATATGGGTGAGCCTTCCGCATTACCAGGTCAGCGACTTGGAACTGTCGGGGCTTTAACTTGGAACTGTGCTTATGCTCCACCCTTCTCTTTAATGCATCAGCTTTGATCCTCGCCTCCTCTCTTACCTCATCTAGTAGATCCAGGTTCACCCTTCTCTCTTCATTAGACTTTTCAACCACGAAGCTCTGAAAGCGTGGCGAGCTCTCCTGAATCTCTACTAGGATCATCGCGTCCGACTCGTACACCAAGCTGAAAGGTGTCTCTCCAGTGGTGGACTGAGGCGTGGTGTGGTAAGCCCACACTATTCTAGGAACCTCTAGGAACCTCTTCCGCCTAGGTCCCTTTAGCTTTCTCGAGTCTTCTCTTCAGACCCCCTAGCATAACTCTGTTGGCGGACTCTACCTGCCCATTTGTATGGGGGTGTTCAACTGATGCAAACACTTGCTTTATCCCGACCTCTGTACACAGCTTGCCCAACTGCTGGCTTGCGAACTGTGTACCGTTGTCAGAGACAAGAAGCCTCGGCATGCCAAAGCGACATACTATATTCTTCCACACGAAGTGTTGTACCTTGTGGGTTGTAATCTGCGCCACCAACTCAGCCTCGATCCACTTCGTGAAGTATTCGATAGCCACCACCAGATACTTCATCTGCCTGATCAAAGGGCCCTAGAATGTCGATTTCCCACGTGTGAAAAGGCCATGGGCTATAAATCGACCTCAGCTCTTCTGGAGGCGCCTTATGCCAATCGGCGTGCTGTTGACACTGCTTGCACCGCTGGGTGTGCCTTATACAATCTTCTCTCATTGTAGGCCAATAATAACCTGCACGGACTACCTTCGATGCCAAAAAGCGTCCTCCCACATGGCTACTGCAAATCCTCTCATGGAGCTCTGCCATTATACTTGTACACTGCTCTCCACTCACACACATCAAGATTGGGTGAGTGAAACCGTGCCTGAATAGCTCCCCATCTAGAAGGGTGTACTTGGCAGAATATCTTTTTATCTTCTTGCCCTCTTCGAGCTCCAATGGGAGTATCCCATCAGCCAGGTATCGTCTGTAGGGCGTCATCCATGTGTCCCCTTCTTCAACTACACATACCTGCATAAGATCCCCTTCTCCGACCGAGACTGGATAAGCACTTACACTAGGCGTCCTTAGTGTTTCCTGAGTCAACGACCGGTGGCTCCTCGCCTTTTCCCTATCCGTACTGATTTGATGGATGCCCACCATATTATCAGCGACAAACGTCCGTGGTGTTTTGAGGGTCTTCTGTATCATCGTCCTCTGCCTTCCCCCTTATCCGAACTGGCCAACTTGGCGAGTAGGTCAACATGGACATTCTGCTCCCTTGGGACGTGCACCAGCTCAAACACCGCGAACGCCTTCCTCAAGACTTGGACGTACCCTAGGTACACGACCATCTGTGGGTCCTTGGCTTGGTACTCCCCGGTGACTTGACCCGCAACTAGCTGTGAATCACTCTTTACCAGCAGACTGCGTGCCCCCATTTCCTTGGCTAGGAGCATCCTAGCTATGAGAGCTTCATACTCCACCTGGTTGTTGCTTGCCTTGAAAGCAAACCTCAGGGCCTGCTCAATCAACAGCCCGTTCGGCCCTTCCAAGATTACACCCGCTCCACTCCCCTGCTTATTGGAGGACCCATCTACTGAGAGCATCCATCTAAAGCTGACCTCCTCTTTTGGCTGTGTACCACCTGAAGATAGCTCTACCACAAAGTTCGCATACACCTGGCCTTTGATGGGGCCTCGGGGCTCATACTGAATGTCGAACTTTCAGTGAGTAGGAAACCCAATAACTTTCCCACCTCGACCTTGAATACGCACTTTTCGGGGTTTAACTTCAAACGATACTTTGGTATTGTAGCAAATAGCTCTTCCAGATCAGCTACGTGCTGGCCCCTCTCCTGCGAAGTCACCACCATATCATCTACGTAGGCGTGGACGTTTCTCCCTAACATAGGTGCAAGGACCCTGTCCATCAGCCTTTGGTAGGTGGCTCATGCATTCTTCAGACCGAACGACATCATTGTATAATAGTAACAGGATGTCTCGGTCATAAACGCCATTTTGCACTCGTCTCAATAGTGCATCTTGATCTGATTATACCCTGAGAATGCGTCTAGGAAACTGAGCACCCTACAACCTGAGGCACTGTCCACCAAGGCCTCAATACTGGGTAGGGGGTACGAGTCCTTAGGGCACGCCTTGTTGAGGTCAGTGAAGTCTACGCACATCCTCCACTTCCCATCCGACCACATTCGCCAACCATTAAGGGTATTGAATTTCCCTGATGTGGCAAGCGTTCAACAACTTCTTCTTCTCTTCCTGGACGACCAGACGCCTCTCTTCATTGAACTTCTTTCTTCTCTGCCGGACGGGCCTGACCTTAGGATCCATAGTGAGGCGATGGCACAAGAAGTCCGGGTTTATTCATGGCATGTCCGAGGCGGACCATGCGAAAGTGTCTAGGTGACGCGCTATCACCTCAGCCACTCGGTCTTGCTGTGCTTGGTCCAATGACTTACCAAGTTTAAACGTCTTGCCGCGAATCTACCTTTCCACCATGTTCCCAACTGGCTTGGGTCGCCTTTCCCGAGCACTTTCTACACGAGCAACTCCTGCGCGGTCATCTTTGATAGGCGGGTGCTCCACCACCATGAACACCCCCCTCTTGGCTTTAAGACTGTTCTCATATCATCTCTTAGCCTCCTGTTGGTCGGACTTGATCACTATCACCTTCCCACTCAGGTCTGGCAACTTCATCTTCATGTGGCGTGTCGACGCCACCGCCCTTAACCTGTTTAGAGCTGGTCTTCCCAACAAGACATTATAGGCCGAATGTGCATTAACCACTAGATACCTTATATTCTCTGTGCGGGATGCGGAGCCATCTGTAAAGGTGGTCCTCAGCTCCAAATACCTCCGCACTTCCACCTGATCTCCCGTAAATCCGTACAAACATCCTGTATAGGGTCTAAGCTGGTCAGGAGACAACTGCAACTTGTTAACAGTGGACCAAAACATTACATCCGCTGAACTGCCCTGGTCCACTAACACCATGTGCACCTTCCTCCCCGCGGTTACCACTGAAATCACCACATGGTCGTTATCATGTGAAATGACATCGCAAAGGTCGACCTTCGTGAAAGCAAGGTCAACGTCGAGCACGTCATCCACCACCTGCGCTTCTATCGACATCACCGAACGTGTATACCTCTTGCGTTGAGAGGTAGTACATCCACCTCCTGAGAATCCACCTGAGATCGTATGGATCTCCCCATGAACAGACATCTCATGCCCCTGATCTTCCTCTGACGTTGATGGGGTCCCAGTCCCATGTGACTATGCCAAATAGTCATTCTGAAACCTGCTCTTCACCAACTCATCCAACTGATTCCCCAACGTCAAGCAGCTGCGTATGGGGTGACCGAACCCCTGGTGAAACTCGCATTATGCATCCTTGTGGGGTCCCAACACCTTGTTAGTCTTCGCTAGGATCTTCAGCCTTTCTGCTATGTTGGGCACGACTATGAGATCCTTTAGCTCCACCATGAAACTGTGCCTCACAGGCTTATTCTCCCTCGCACGTCCCTTAGCCTGAGGATTTCTAGACTCGTAGGGTTGCTTCCTCCCCTGGCTCTTCTTACCCGTTGCCGCTTCATGCACCCTCATGGGCTGCGCACGCGTCGGTGCACGTAGGCGTGTGGGGACAACACACACGCGCTTTTCATTCACTTCACCTTTTGCCGTGATGTGCGCCATCACATGATGCCTAATCTCAGCAAAGGTCTTGGGGCGGTTTTTGACGAGGGATTCGCTGAAAGGGCCAGGACAAATCCCTTTCCGAAACACATGAACCATCATTGTTTCATCCTTGGTGGCGACCTTCACCACCTACGCCCCAAAACGATTAACGAACTCCTTCAATGTCTCCCCCTGATACTGCTCCCTGAACAATTACGACAGCTGTGCAAATGAAGTCACATGGCTGTCTGGGAGACTGATGAACCAGTCCATCGTCGTCCCTACCAACATGCTCATGAATACCTTGCACCTCATGGCGTCAGAACCGTCAACCACCATCATCTGCGTATGAAACGCGGTGAGGTGAGCCTCTGGATCCTCCATGCCAGTGAACGTAGCTTTCGGCCCTACGAACGTGGATGGTATCACCGCATCCATGATCGCCTGCGAGAAAGGCATGGGGAACTCTCTGGGAGGCGTAACGCATTCTTGCTCATCTGTTTCGCGACTCCCAACCTGGTTTCGCAACCCACGACGCAACTCTTCATTGGTGCGGTGCAACTCCTCATTTCTTGCTTGCGACACCGCCACGTCCATCTGGATACACTCCTGCTCAGTCCTTGACGCCGTCATCGTTTCCTGGAGACCCTGCATCATCTCCATTACCTGCTGCAGGGTCAAACCTTCACTTTTAACTGGTGCAGTGGAGCTTTGCCTAGTAGTCCTCATTCTTGAATGTTTCTTGATGAATCTTGAACTTTCTCGACGAATCTTGAACTTTCTTGCGGTTGGGAAAGATGTTTTAGAACGGGCCCTACAGTGGGCGCCAAATGTTTCCGTCGGTTGACCTAACGTCTTCGTGCGTTTCTGTTGACTTCGCTTCCGAGAACTCTTCGCTCCCACGTTCCCTTCCTCCGGTGGAATCACCTGAAAACAGAGAAACATAGGGCGCCCTCGCGACCGTTTGCACTCCGACGGTCAAGTCAGTATCTTGGGCAATGAACACCAAAATCTAACTCTGAGATTACTGTGTGTTCTGTCTCACTTTGTTTCTCTCTCAGAAATGCGTAACTTGCACTAATGAAAGCGTATAGTGTTATGTAGAAATGTCAAAACGTATCTGATTATGTATGTTGTCAACCTTATATACCTTTAGTGTCATTGCCATTCTGTTTAACTGTGACTTAAGCATTCTGTAGGCGCGTCTTAGCGACACTAACGCCCAGACTTAGGGTCATCTAGTGTGTAAGACGGCCCTGCCGAAGTGCAGCTGGCGCGGGATGATTGCTTGGATGCCAACTCATGCACCCAATCTTTGAGTCATCCACCCTGGGAGTTCCATGCCTTACTCACGTGCCATGCATGCAGATTACCTTTGGGACGTGACCCTTGCGGGTCATCTCTGTCCCAGTGGCTCTCTATTGGTGGTGCGTACTACCGCGTCCCTACACCCCATGCACGAGTCCCTCGTGATCTGGGCCTCTCCCTACTGGTAACTGGGGTGTGGCTTGAAAACCACCTTTCCTTGTCCATCTTCATTGTTGAGGTGCCGAGGCCCGAGGCCTCCATGCCCTGCCTCGGTGTCGCCCCCTCCACGACTGCCCTTACCCGTGAGCCTAAGGAGACTCCTTCCTGTCCTGCTGTACTTTCCAGGGGTCTCTCCTTCGAGGTCCCATCATGTGGACTTTGGTCAACGCCCGAGACTGGTAACGCCCGAGGCTGGTCAACGCCCGAGGCTGGTCAACGCTCGAGGACTGGACAATACAAGTACTATTCTTGAGTGACAATATTCAATTAGAAAAGATTTCTTTAAAAAAATAAATAAAACAAGTATACTTGAAAAACTATTATAATAATATTTTAAATTAAAAAATAAATTACATATGATTAAAATATTAGTTTATTTGAGTGTGAAATGTATATTTTGTTGTATGTCAACACCATATTCAATTTGCATTACTAGGGACCGTTTTTTACTTTTTTTTTTTAATTTGTTTTTAATTTAATATTTTTTTCAATGACTTTATATTTTCCTAATATTCCTATCACACTATGAATTGAAATGGTGTTTGGGGTGACATAAATGATATGAGTTAGGAGAGCATGTGAGGAGACAATTTTTGTACCCATCAAATTTTTTCATGCACCTCATCAATTTTGGAATTTATTTTCTATAACATAAAAGTGAATTTTGGAAATAGAAATTCAGAAGAGAAAAAAATATATACTGAAATAACCTCTTCGAAAAAGCTATTTTACTTTCTAGAATCTAGAACAATTATTTTAGTTTCTAAAAATCGATTTTTAGAATTGATGGAGTGTAGAAAAAAATTTGATGAGACTAGATTTACCCACCCCGCCTTGTACTGACCCGAACGAATTACGAGTTATATGACATTGATCTAAACAAAATTAGAATAATAAGTTTACTAGTAAGTTTGTCCTGTGTTTTTTATAACATATTGCAAACTGATCCACACAATACACCTTACATAGTCCGTTCCATATTGTTATTCCTAATGTTGAAGTTGCTTGCGAGATTTTCATGTTCTACCACCCAGTTGGAAAAGATGTTCCACCACCTAGTTGGAAAAGGGTGTTTTAGGAGGAGATTTTCATGTTCTACCACCCAGTTGGAAAAGATGTTCCACCACCTAGTTGGAAAAGGGTGTTTTAGGAGGTAGTGGGATGTATTAGAAAAAATGTTTTAGTTATTTTAATGTATTTATGAATAATTTATTGAAGATATTTTTACTTATTTTATCTTAATTTATTTACAGAGTTATTCATGTGAATGAGTCTGGATTGGTAAAAATCTTAATTTCATATTATTATAACAGTTTAATATGTTTAATTATAGATTAATCTTATACCTAATTATTTATTGCTTTAGATTTTTAACATGTTTGGCAGGTCTCCTAAATCACTCTGACCGTGCTTGTGTGAGACCACGTCACCCTTATATGCGTATATTATTTCCGTTATATCATGATCTATGTCCCATATTATTTTCTAAAAAAAATATATGAATATAAAAAAAATAAAATTTTAATCACATCCTCAATTTTGGGGTGGATAGGTGAAAGAAAAAAAAAATGATGAGAGTAAAAGATGTAATGAGTGAAAAATTATTAGGTACTTCTGAAGTATATGATGGAGATTAATCTTCATGTTTTTATATAAATTGAAAACTTGAATCCATGTGATAGAGGAACTTGAACAGGTAATGTTCCTCATTTATCTTACAATTTTTGCGTGATGAGTAACAGAACAGAAAAAAAAAATGTTAGAAGAAAAATTGGGCAAAATGAATGTACTAGAATAATTAACTTTCAAACCATATTATTTTATGGAAAGTCTCTCATTTTGGTGTGGATATTCAAAATTGAGATGAGGTTAACAAGAACACTTTTCCATTTTTTGAAGGTTGTACAAAGAAGAAATGGAGTATCGCCTTTTGGGGTTTTTCACCAACGTGTTGCAATATTTTTCGGAAATGCTTAAAATGAATAATTTTTAAAAAGTTATAAATTTAAATAAGTTCAGTGAGGTGACCACATTATTAAAAAGAAGTTGTCACTCTATTTACAATTTTGAATTTCTTTTAATAGTTAGATACTAAAACTTTAAAGAATAATAATTTAAGTGGTAACGTCTATTTCTAAATAAAGTCGTTAGTTAAGTAATCGTTGTCAATTAAGTAATAATTTTTTTTAATTAAATTGTCACTTAAGTAATAAATTTATACTTTTTAGTTTTGTTTATAATATGTATACAATTATAATAGTGGATATAATATTTTAATTAAACTTATTTATGTAATTAATTAAAATTTGTTCATTTATATTTTTTAATTATAATATGTTATTTTTTAAATTAAGAGGTTAAGGTATTTTTTTAAGATGGAAGTAGTTATTTCTAAGATGATAAATTTGTGATTATTTTTCTAATTTAGGCTTAGACTTATTTTTTGTCATTTAAAAGAGAAAAGAAACTAAAAAAAATTGATAAATAAGTAAAAAATGTCACTAAATACACATAAGTAAGATTTTGACTAAAATGATGTAATAAAATTATTTACGAAAATTTCTCCCATAAGTTGATCTTCTAGTTTTGTCATATTTTCTTTATTATTATTTTTGTCGCATGATGCATTAATTGTAAGTTAGATAAGTCAGGTTTAAATTGAATGTGATACTTGGGTTGATATACTTTTAAATAGAAAAAGTTGCACATGGACTATAAGTTATAGTTTTTGGTCTAGTGGTAAGTACTTGTTGAAAAAGTCGTTAATGTCGTATTGTAGGTGGTTGAACTTTCCTATATGTGTTATAACCTCATCAGTGCAGACAAAGCCTTTACACTACAATAAAATGTAATATTACCATAAGACAAATTCTACAAGTAACATGAAAAATCTGTCCACAATTGTATATTTTTTGACAGAAAAGCAATGGTAAAAAATTTGTGGGTAGAAAACTTGTGAGTAAATATTATTGACAGATTTTGTCATTCCATTTGTAATTCAGAACAAAACATTCCTTCAATAAATATTGATGGATCACACATTTGGAAATTAGCGACAAATAGATTCGTGGATAATTGAATTCATATATCTCATAAGCATCAACTTACCGATCGACAAAAAATCCTTTGGTACCGACGAATGTATTCATCAGTAAGTTGATGCTGGTGAGATATCTAAATTCAATTACCCATGAATGGATTTTTCGCTAATTACCTAAAGATAATCCATCGGTAAGTTTATATGGGTGACATTTGTGAATACAGTTACTGACAAATTTTATCGTTGGTAATTTTTAAAATTGTCAAGCTGCTTGTTGGCTTTTCCTTATACCTGCACAAATTAAACAATTTAACATGCATATCATAATTCCAAACAAATACGAACAATTTAATATCAAATGTATAAATGAAATACATATTACTCATAAACTTAAAATATCAAATAAATGTACATCAATAACTATAATTTAAAACTAAAATAAGAAAAATGTGCATACAATTAGAGTTTACATATTATTTCTAATAATCAAGTGAGGATTGTGGTTGATCAAGATTTCCCTCTTCTTCATTATTTTGTTGTTATTATGGGTCTTGTAGTTGAGGTTTCTCCTTTTGTTGTGGGATTTGTGTATTATACTGGTTTTGGCTAGATTGATGTTGTTTTAGAAGACTTTGAGCATCAGGACAAAATAATTGCATAACTATACCCAAGAGTGATTAAAAGAATTTGATACAACCCAAATACACAAGAAGATGACCATGGATGCCAACTTTGAAGGGTCATCTCAACAAGCAAATGAAGACCTCATTAATAGGAGGAATGACAAGGTCCAAAGCATTTAAAGTTCTTCCTATTAGACTTCTTAAATGTAAGGCCCAAGCCCAAGCCCAATCATGCCTCAGAGGATTACTAAGAGCAAGGACACAAACATTAGTAGATGAACATCAATTGATGTCTCTTTTTGTAAATTCTTTAGAGTAGATTTAAATAGAACATAAAAGAGAGGTGTGGATAGAAGTGTAGGGCTTATGAAAAGAAGTAGCAAAGTCACACCTTCCATGTGACTTGTTTTTGGGCGACATTTTCAAATGGTTTTCATTTGAAATTCCCACCTATTTCTTTGGTGAAAACTGAACCTATAACACTATAAATAGGGATGCTTGGTTCATGTAAAATAACACTGAAATTGAAGTAAAGTTACTATACTCAAATTGAGTGAGAATTAGTGAGACTTGTTTCTCCTAGCTTAATCTTATCTTGTAAGTGTTTAGGAGCTCTCAAGTGGCAACAACCTCACTTATCTTGGAGCCTATTCACCTTCCAAGTGGCGTGAACCTCTTCCCTAGCTTCAACCACATAAGTTTTCCCATCATTCATCTTCCAATTCCATTTCCATTCCATGTCAATTGAAAAATGTCTTGTGTTGTTGTTCTTGTTTTTTATTCGGTTCTTTCAATTCTAATCGGTGCAATGTGTTTGTTTCTTAATTTCAATCGCTGTAATTGTATTGTTCTTGATTTCTAATCTGTTCATTAGCTTTGTATTGTGTTCTTGATTCTGCACCACTAATTGTCATTCATATTCACCTATACTTGTGTTTTTCCTTTGGTTTTTGGAAATGAACCTTCATATCTACTTAACACTTGTTAAGTTAATGTCTAGTGGGGATTTTCCTTAGACTTTTCACCTTAATTGCTTAAGGATTACCGATCCTAATTCTAAAAAATGTCACCTAATGAATCAACCTAAAATCAAATCACATCAGGATTGGAACTGACAAGCCAATCAATCATCCACCTCCTCAATTATTGATAATAGTTGTCTAAGTGGAAAAATGTCTTTAGAACTACAAGAAGAAGTGGAGACTTGCTGCTTCAAGCTTTCCACCTCTATAATTTACATCAATTTGTCCAGCCTCATAAAGTTTTTCTTTTCCTTTTTAACCAATAGCCTCGACCCAACATCAATTCCTAATGATCTTGTCCTATGTAGGATCAAGAGGGTTAAGATCTTCTTATTCATTAGAACAAGATCCAACCATAGAACTAGCCTGTAAAAGTCTAGTATAAAAGTTTTGTTGTTAATAGAAAAATAAGGAATTATTAAACCAATATACAAGTTTAAAGATAAAATTAATGTTAACACTAAAAAAAGCCCTACAAATGTCTTCCTATATATTTCATCGACAAACCGACTAGTATCTTTCGGATATGGGTTCGCTAAAAGACCTCATCAACAAAAACCGATCTAAGAAGCTCCTATTCCTACAACACATTTTACGGTTTATAACTAAATTTTTTAAAACTTATTATAATATAAGCATATATACAATTAAAGTGTACACCAAGAAAACATGTTCATGTATGGTGATTGAGCTACCGATGTGCAGGCTCTCACCTTTTCAGAAGTCCTAGTTTTCTAGGCTATAACATATTTATTATGATAGGTTGGAGAATTCAATGTGATAATAACCTATTCCACACATGTTTTCCAATTCATTATGGTCTTTCTCTTGCAATTCTAGCATATCTAAACATCTCAAATAATTTATGAAATGCTTTAGAGTTGAATTTTTTCTTGATTTGATTCTCATATTCTGCTGCTCTCCACTAAGCCTTCATGTGTAACAACTTGTGTTAAAATCTTTTCAACACAAAGTGGCATGACATGTCAAGCTTTGTCATGTTTTGGCAAGTGAACATTGGGAAGTAAAATGATGGTAATGTGCGCATACAATACAGACACTTCTAATCCTCTGTGGTTTTTTATTTTCTCTATTTTGTGTTTACTTGCTTTTCTCTCATAAATTCCTTTTCTACATGTTATATTTCTAGGACTTATTGTTTTCTTTTTAAACTTTTGATTACTACTTTTAAATTGTTACTTGGATTCCTTTGTAGATGGGTACTTATAATGTATTTATTATCCTTCTTTAATCCTTATTTTGTATATCCTCATAATTGAGCATACGAGAAATAGAACCTGATAATTGGAAATTATTAATTCTCCCTCCAATTTAAAGTATGTGGGCACCGTAGTGTAATAGTTGTGAAACATTTCCTTACTCATAACATATTGATTTTATTGACTTCCCAAACAAACTATGGATTTGGTGTGACACCAGAGTAACCTATTCTCTTTATTGCAAACTTTTATTACATGGACTACCAAAGTAAAACAAAAATTCTAATTACTCTTAGACTTTATTTGAATAAGCTTCTGCATAAACACTTATAAGAGAGAAAGTAGAGACAAATGAATTGAGGTTCTCCTAAATTAAAAAAAAAAACTTTTGTATTTTAAATTTCACAAAAGTTCTATCATCTAACTTATCCAAAAGTTGAGGTATCAACCTATGAAAAAATACAAGTGTTTGTGAAAAAGTTATCTGAACAAAAGCTTAATTTTGATCGCTTATCAACACTAAACATACCTAACAATTATCATTAAATTCTCCTACATTCCGGAGTTCCAATGTTATGAACTTAATATCTCTTCATCATTTCATTTCCTACATCTAAACACACCATTCCATCACATTCAAAGTCTAGTTTTCCTACTCCAGATGTCCAAAAGCAAAACGAATTGTTTAAGAAAAAGTGTGACCTAAGAAAGCGAGGTGCATAAAGCTAAGTATTGACTATGTGAAGCCTGAATGAAATTAGATAAAACAAAACAATAAAATATAATGTTTTTAAGAGCATTCCTTTCGTTCTTTTTCATTTAATCATTTAAGCTTATCTGATTTTTTAATTTCTTTCATGAGAATTGGTGAAAGAAATGAATAATAGAATGAAAAAAATAGAATCACGGGATTGTGTATATTAGTGATATAAAATCACACTGATTGGACCCTTGAGTCATCCTGTGGATGAACATCATGTTCAGTTCTCCTTTCTACGATAACTGACAACCTTTTATTAGAAGGATCTTTCACATAAAAACTTGTTTTGCTTGGTAAGCCATAATGAAAGGATCTTCCTTCCATGTTATCTTTGTAAGATCAACCAAAGTAAAACTCAAGTCATCTACATGCACTTCTGTGTTACAATCCATCCATTTACAATTAAATAAAGGCACTCTAAATTTGACGTAGTCAACCTCTCAAATTTCTTCAATTGCTCCAAAGTAACTTAGAGTAGCGACAGTAGGATTATTATCTTTTGAACTAGCAAAGTGCATAGACTCTGCCTCAAGGGTAACACCGCTATTCTGCATAATACTTTTTTTCATCTTCAATCTTTGTACAAAAGGACATCATATTAATATCGTACCCAATCCATGTTATGACATCAAAGTTAGGTCCTTGTGTTAACCATTTCAATTCCTCAATATCAGAATCTTCTTGACCAAATTTATCTTTAAACCATTTCAAGAAGGTCTTATTATGCTCAGTCAACAACCATTTCTCATTTTCATGAGGGTTCATTGACTTTAACAACATCTTGTGTGCATCTATATAAGGAAGAACATCATCAGTGTTGTTCAAAATATACAAATGTGCTTGGAGAACTTCATGTTGGTCTTTTGAACCACCCTCACTCCTCGTGTGCCTTTACCTTCACACATTGCGCCATGCCTTGACTTTGGAACCCTATGGCTTCTACTCCTGACATATATGTTGTACAAAACTCGATTTCTTCCTCGACAATGCATCTTTCAACAATAAATGCTTTTGGACAGTATAAATTCTTTACATACCCTTTCAATATCTTCATGCATCGGTCAACTAGGTACATGCAACGTATAAAAACATGACCACATATTATAATTTCCCTCACTAAATGAACAATTAGATGAACCATGATCATCCAAGCTATTAGCATCAATAACATTTTTTTACAAATAGCATTGAGGAATATGTATAGGTGAGTGATCACGTGTCTAACATTTTTTCGTAAAATTCCAAGGTTTTGCATGAGAACACGAAAATCATGAGATTTTAAGCCCATAAGTTTCAAATCTTGCATTGACACAAGACTTTTAATATTTGAAGTATCCTTGTGGTACTTTAATTCCCCGTAGACACCTGCAAAACTTAACTTTTCAAATTTTGACAAAGTATGACATGTTGGAGGCAAATATATTCTTTTATCACGAGGTTATTATTGTAACTCCAAGAAAACTCCCATCTCAACTAGATCTTTATGAACATTTATACCATCTTTTGTCTTTCCTTTAATATTCAATAACGTGCCAATTATGCTATCACAAATATTCTTTTCCACATGCATTACATGTATGCAATGTCTAACATCTAACTTTGACCAATATGGAAGTTCAAAGAATATGAATTTCTTCTTTCTTATGTTTTTCACAATGTTTTTCTTGTGTTTTTCCAAAATTCACATTGACATTGCAGACTCGGTTGTACACTTCCTTGCCAGTTAAGGGTGGAGGTGCAATTTTGTTCTCCTGAGATCCATTAAAAGCTTTCTTTAACCTACGATAAGGGTGATTAGGTTTCAGAAACCTTGGATGCCCAATGTAAGAAGTTTTCTTCCCATGTTTCAGTTGATGGTAACTTTTGTTCACTTCACATATCGAGAAAGCACTATGTCTTTTAACACTGTAACACACAAATTCCTATATATTGGAAAATCATTAATGGTGCAAAATAGCAATGCACGCAATTTGAAATTGATCTTCTCATATGCATCAAATCCTTTAACTCATTAATCCCGTAAAAACTTCAAGTATTCGATCAATGAACTTAAGTAAACATCTATGTCATTTCCAAGTTGTCTTGGTGTGATATCATCATATACAACATCATATATTTTCTCTTCATACACAACCAATACGAAAAATTATAAATAATGAGTAAAACATGCCACATACTATGTTTGCTACTTAAAATATCGTAAGGATTCATACCATATGTTGCAAAAAAATGTCTAAGATTTCTTGGATCACTCTGAAACTCAAGAAACAAAGATTCAATTTTCTTCCATTGTGGTGAATAACCAACTTGTTATAGCAATCCATTAAATTTTTTTTTTTTTGCATTTGCATGCCACGTGAGGTTTTTAACATCATTAACATTGACAAACAAACATTTAAATCGTCGAATGATTGGAAGATACCATAATGCTTTTGGAGGAGGACCCTTTTTCATATAATCTTCCTTATTGTCATCATCCTTCACTTTGTATCGTGATACCCCGTATCTTGGACACTTGTGCAATGATTCAAGCTCTTTTCTATACAATATACAATCATTGGGACATGCATGTATTTTCTCATAATCCATACCCATCAGAGACAATATCTTCTTTGCCTCATAACGAAAGGTGGACAATGTATTATCTTTTGGAAGCATTTCATGCAACAACTCAATGAAGCTTTTATCGGTCCACCCATTTCTTGCCTTAATATTAATTAATTTTAATACTGCTGACAAACGTGTGAAACTTGAACAATTGGATAAAAAGGTGTTTCAAAATCATCTTTCAATGAATCACACATGTGTGCTTGCAGGAAACTATCTTGTCCAATATCACGAATCATGTCCTCAATGTGATTTTTATAATGTATATTAGAATATTGATAGTCAGATAGAGGTGTTATGTCTACAAATTCCCCATGTCATATCCACTTTATATAATTCTTCAAGAAATCATAACAAATAGCATGTTCTCTTATCAACTTAATTTCTAATCGTCTCCCATTCAAACAACGTGAGCAAATTGTAGAAATTCTTCAACTCCATTTTCATACACATCACTGATACGACTTTTATTTATCCAACTCCGATCCATGACTATGTAATAGAAAAACTTATCTATCAATGCCTCATAATTTTTAGTCGATGTAAACACAATATAAATTGTCGAGGGTCGATCACCCCAGACCCAATACCAAAGTGTTCAACATATAAAAATTAAAACAACAACTATATTCCAAATATAATACATTATAAAATACATTACAAATTGTCGAGGGTCGATCATCCCCGGACCCAATTCCAACATATAAAAATTCCAAATATAATACATTATAAAACACATTACAAATTACCGAGGGTCGATCACCCTCAGACCCAATACTAAGACGTTCAACATAATACATTATATTTCAAATACAATATAATAAAACTAATAATCTATATAAATAGTTGTCAACTAAATTAATAGTTTAAATTAAAATTAACATCTTTGAAAATAAAAAACTAACATGGAGCGTGAACAGAGGAGCTATGGTGGCGTCAATGAAAGCAATGTGACAGTGACAAAGAAAGGCAATGTGGCAGCGAATATGAAACGAATTATCTGTATAAATAATTAAAACTAAATTAATAATTAAAATTAAAATCTTTGAAAATAAAAAACTAACATTGGAGCGTGAACAGAAGAGTTGTGGCGACAACAATGAGTGTAGTGTGGCAAAGACAATGGAGGCAATGTGGAGGCGCAACAACGACAAGACTGGTGGCAACGAAGAGGAAGAACGTTGACATCGAAGAGGAAGAGCGGCAAAACCGTAAAGAAGGAGTAGTAGTTGCGGTGGAGGAAGAAAAATGTGGTGGTAGCAAGAATGCAAAGGTGGAAGCGACGGTGGTAGAGTTCACAGAAGGAGGCAAAGGCAAAGAGTAGAATAATGCGAGTGGGGCAGTGCATGCACTAGCAAGAGAATAGGGTAAAAACTATATTACACCGGTTCTTCATAATAACCAGTGTAATATATATATATATATATATATATATATATATATATATTTACTCATAATGATTTATAACACTAGTTGTATGGCACAACCGATGTTATATTTCCTATTTTTTTTTAAAAAAGCTTTCATGTTAAGCATCACTATGCTACTTAACATCTCAACTAGGCTGACACCTCAAGTAACAACAATCATTTGCCATCACATGAAAAAAGTATTATTAAGAAAAAGAAAAAGAAAGAAAATACAAATATATGGGGGGATTAGACCAAAACCCATATGTTAACAAAAACGATACATAGGTAAACTATACCTATTAATAAAGAATTTTAAGAATAGACTAGATGGAAGCCTATTATACCAATGAAAGGATTCTCTATGAATAAATCCTAAAGTAGCCAACTTATCAGCACACGCATTCCCTTCACGAAAAATATGAGTAACCCTAAACCTGATTTTTCCACAGTAATTAAGACAAGTATTTCATCGATTATGAAGCATCCAAGGAACATTTGTCCTAGCAGTAAACACAACACAAACCAAGACAGAGTCACATTCCAGCCAGACACTAGTAAGTCCCAACTTTTGAGCTTCCTCCAAAGCATATATAACTCCATAAAATTCAGCAACCAAAACAGTCTGAACGTCAAGAAACACAGAGAAAGCCGCAATAAACTCCCCCATACTCTCACGAAAAATACCACCACAAGCGGCAAGACCTGGATAACCCCTAACAGCCCCATCAATGTTAATTTTAACCCAGCCTGGTGAAGGAAACTCCCATCTAATAGGAAGAGGACGAAGAACTTTACCAGTATGAGTATTAATACCAAAAAACTTAATCACATTGGAATCCATCATATCATTCTTCAGTGACACTTTAAACGACTTTCCCACTAGACAATTTAAATCTTTAATAACTGAAATAGCCCTATAAACCTCAATCTTATCCTGAAAACGAGCATAATTCCTCATACGCCATAACATCCAAATAGAAAAAGTTATCACAACAAGCTTAATCAATTTAACCAAAGGACTACCATGACTCTTAATAAAAGAAAGAAGATCATCCTTATTAGAGAAATGCGAAGTAGGAAAAATCTGCCGAACCCAACTCCAAATATACAAAGCACTAGGACATTCAAAAAATAAATGATAAATAGATTCCTCATGCTGTTCACAAAGCGTACACATAGAACAAATATGGAGACCTTTATTTTGAATATGCTAATCTGTAGGAAGCCGCCCATGAAAAACTTTCCAAAGGACAAGAGTTTTGGAAGGTGGGATATCTGAAGACCAAATAAATTTACCCCAACCACAGGGAACTCCTGGTTCCAAGAAAAATGCTCTAGCCGATTTAAGAGTGAACCGACCAGACTCATCTAGTATCCAATTAGGAACACCTAACCATGATATGACTAAAAAGATGAGGCATCTGCTGTAAAGACAACGAAATATTCCAATCACGACCTGTCCAAAACTGAGAAATTGTATCTGGAATGCTAATACCACTAGATAACCGTGCAATATGTGCTAAAGAAGTAGTAGAACACCATTTATCATTCCAGAAATTAATAAAAGAACTTGTACGAACAATCCAAGAAGTATAATCAAGTATAGTAGAATAAAATTGCTTAATTCCAGGCCAAAGAGATGAAGATCTATAAACTATTTTAAACTCGTATTTTGATTTAAGAACCATGGCTTTCAAGAGCAAAGACCAAGACCTGTTGCTATAAGCAAAGTTCCAAGCAAGCTTAAAAAGATATGCATTATTTTCATGGTGAAGGTTAATAATCTTCAAACCTCCATTCTCAAGGGGAGAACAAATCATAGCCCAATTAACAGTAGCTATGCCTTTCTTCAAAATATCTCCAGTCCATATAAAATTTTGACACCATTGCTCAACTTGCTTAAGAAGAGAAACAAGCCATTTATACAAATTAAAGCTATATGCTAGAATTCCCGTAATCACCGTATTGACCAACTAAATCCTACCCATCATGCTAAGAGATTTACCTTTCCAAGATGCTAGCTTTAATTTGACTTTATCCGCCAAAGGTTGCAGAAAATGACTCTTTGGAGCACCAACAAAGATAGACACTCCTAAATAATTGAAAGACAAACAACCATGACTACAAGAAAGAATACGTTGAATTTTGGTGACAAATGTTGCAGAATTATCAATGGTGAAAAAACTACTCTCAGAATTGTTAACATATTGACTCGAGAAATCACCATATGTGTTAAGAAAAGTACTCAAATTTCTTAGCGACTTATTATTCGCCCTATAGAAAACAAAAATGTCATCAGCATACAAAACATGAGGGGGAGTGAGAAAACCTTGCGGACCAGCCATATGTAGAATATTCTTATCATTCACAAGCTTAGAAAGACCTCTACTAAGAACTTCCTCCGCAAGACAGAAAAGTAGAGGAGACAAAGGATCATCTTGTCTAACCCTTCTACTATAAGGAAAACAACCCACCAAACTACCATTATTTTGATAGAAAGCATAGCAGACTGGAGAATAGTACTAATCCAACCGCACGAGGGGTGAAAACCAAAGCGTGTCAAAACTAATAATAAAAACATCCAACTAAGAGTATCAAAGGCTTTATGAATATCAAATTTGTATGCCACATTACCTCCTCAAACCTTTTTAGAGAGCATGTTAATAGCCTCTGAAGCAATACCAATATAATCCTGAATCTGTATCCCCTGCACAAACCCATACTGATTAGGAGAAATTATTTTGACAGCCACAAGGGCAAGTCGATCTGCCAAAATCTTGGAAATAATCTTAAACTTAAAATTAGCAACAACTATTGGCCTGTAATCTTTGATGGATTCAACACCCTGAAACTTAGAAATAAGAGATACCACATTACTGTTCATTATAGGGAGAACCCAGTTTTGCTTAAAAAACTGTTGGACAGCATTGCAAACATCTGTCCCAATAATATCCCAACAAGAATGATAGAAAACCCCACCAAAACCATCAAGACCAGGAGCACTATTACCATTAAGCTTAAAAACAACATTCTTGATTTCCAAAATATCAGGACATTTCATCAACATCATATTCTCGTCAGAGGAAACCAGATTAGGAACATAAGTACCAATAAAATCTTCCATATTACCTGTATCCTGATCATGAGAAATAGACTCAGCATACAAAGTTTTATAAAAGTCCAAACATACTCCGTTACATAAAGCCCTATCCAGTCTTCTATGAATTCTATGCAGCCCTCTTCTTCCGTTACACCAAGAGTAACTAGATCCAGTAAAAGGCATACAAGCAAGATCATTAGTATTAATCCAATCAAGGAAATCATTACAAGAAACCTGATTAGGAGCCCCCCCTCCTTTACATGCATCCGTCGATAACACAACATTAAAATCTCCCAAAATACACCAAGTCCCTATTAAGGAAATAAGATTCCTCCACAAAAACCTTCTAGCCAAGTATGTGTTAGCACTATAAACACCTGGAAAGCTAAAACATTTATCATGCAGATGGCAAGATATAAAAATAAATTGATCCTTTACCGAGAAATTTTGGACCAGATTAGGGACTGAAAAACACCAAAGCTTTGCAGGCTTATTAACAATAGGATACGTAGCCACCAAATGCATATCAACAGATTTGAAAAGGACTTCGAAAGCATTAGTGTACGACACCATTGGTTCAACAAGAAAAACCATAAGGGGTTTATGTAGTTTTAGTAAACTAAGCAACATCTCCACAATTTTGTGGTTTCCCAGTCCTCTAACGTTCGAGAAAAAAAGAAGAGACATTCATTGCAATGTTATGGTGGGAACTGTCTTAGCAGCTTTTTTGGATTTACCAGTCCCCTTAGGTGGTCTTCCAGGTTTTCTTTTAGTATGAACTATCTCCTCCCCAGTATCGTTGGCATCCTCCTCCATCTCATTAGGATCAACCCAAAAGTTTGACCCAATATGATTTTCAACAGTGATATGGTCAGAATTAAATTCAACAATGGCAGTAGACGGACCAATATAAGGATCACCTCTCACATCTGTAGTTTCCAAACCCTTGAGAGAGGAAAAATGATTTTGTAGGACTAACGACGGGGATGGTACAATCACAATTGCATACATGTGATGACCATCCATAGGAGTAGTGAATGGTGTTGTAGAAACTACAGGTGAAGTAGCCCTCTGAAGAGATGGATCCCCCACAGGAGGTGAGACCTCCACATTGTTAGAATGTTTGGCTTTAAACAAGAAGGGGGTGAACGGTTTAAAGAGGGTTTTCGCAAACTTTTAAGTCTAAAATGAAAACACTTCGAGAAAAGCTTGAATCAGAATTTAGTTTGCCAAAACACAAAGCAAAAAACACAGCACCAGAAAAACAATCGGTTGTTTCACAAAAACAATCGGTTGTTTATAGCAGTTCACAAATATAAAAACTGAATTTAAAGAGATTAAGGATAGAGAGAATGCACACAAAGGTTTATATTGGTTCACTCTTAACCCAAAGCTACATACAGTCTTCCCAGAAACCACTGGGGAATCCACTAAGCAATCAACCCTAGATCACTTACAACACAACCAAAGAAGTGACCTTGATCCCCTCAAGACACACACTTCCTTTTGTCCAGCACAACACCACTAAGAATGCTGATCTTGATCCCCTCAAGAACACACAACACTTCTCAGCTATACACACAGAGTTTCTTTCAAAGTACAAAGGATTACACTTGTTACAAAACAAATCTGAAATCAATACAAGATGAAAATCTTATCTCACACTCTTTGACCAATGCAATCTCTAAGCAATTCTCAACTTTTCAAAATCTCAATATATATGAAAAACTCAAATCTGTTTTTCTGTATTAAAACAAAGTTGTTGTTTGTTACATAATCTTAACAAACTATTAATTGCATTTAAAGATTGGTCAAAGCATTAAAAACTGGAGCGTAAACAGTTAGAAAAACATTTAATACTCAGTCAAAGCACAAAACAGTTTTCTGTTAGGGTCCCAAAACAAACAATCGATTGTTTCCACGAATCAATCAGTTGTTTTGGTTTGACAGCAAGTCAACCATCAAAAACAGTTTTCAACCTTTCTAAAAACACCTAAGTATAAAACAATCGGTTGTTTCGACAAAACAACAGGTTGTTTTTCACTTAGTTTGTAA
>Ga0123342_1001585_pt1 | contig 38258 bp, 40 predicted proteins | sample Turbeawhitnodule_FD_89960 | JGI IMG/M metagenome (GOLD analysis project Ga0123342, IMG submission 89960) | Root nodule microbial communities of legume samples collected from Mexico - Turtle bean Mexico white nodule | ecosystem: Host-associated > Plants > Roots > Nodule | place: Mexico: Nepantla...
GATGACTTCAATGCCCAAAAAGTAGGACATAAGACCGAGATCAGTCATCTCAAATTCCTTCATCATGATATGCTTGAAGTCACCAATCATTTTGAGATTACTTCTTGTAAAAATCACATCATCAGCATAAAGACATAAAATTAGCAAATCTCCTTAATCATTAGTCTTTACATAAAGACCATGATCTAATGCACATTTTTTTAATCCAGTGGCATGAAGAAATGAATCAATCCTTTTGTTCCAAGCTTTTGGTGCCTGATTAAGACCATATAAAGCCTTAGTTAGTCTTTACACCTTCTCCTCTTTGCTAGATTGTATAAAACCAAGTGGTTGCTTTACATAAACTTCTTCATCAAGTGAGTCGTTTAGAAACGCAAACTTGACTTCCATCTGGTAAATTTTCCATTGCCTTTTTGAAGGTAAAGCAATGATTAATCTCGTTGTTTCCATTTGAGCTACAGGAGAAAATATTTCTTCGTAATCGTAGTCTTCTCTTTGCTCGAATCCCTTTGCCACCAACCTTGCCTTGTATCTATCAATCTCACCATTTGCTTTCATTTTAATCTTGTACACCCACTTCACATCAATTGCTTTGTGTCCTTTTGGAAGATTAGTGAGTTGTCATGTATTGTTTTTCTCAATCGCCATCAATTCTTCATTCATAGCCTCTTGCCATTTGGGGTGTTGAATGGCATCTACAAGTCTCACGAGTTCTGAATCTGCAAGAAAAGAAAAGTGAACCAATTCTCCATTGTCATCAACTTCATCATCAAGATTTATTTCGTAATCTTGAAGGTGTACAGGTTGTCATTGTTGCCTTCTTGGTCGCTTCATCATAGTTGCAATTGGAGCTGCAACTTCAGGTTGAACTGCAGGTGCTTCAAGAGTAACTCCATCTTCCACATCATCGTTCAAAACCTAAATATATCGTTTTTCCAAATCCATTTCAGTTGTTTCATTCCATTGCCATTCCTCATCTTCGGCAAATTTAACATCACGACTAACAATCACCTTCTTTGTCATTGGATTGTACAGTTTGTATCCCCATGCTTATATCCAATGAAAATGGTCATAATTGTCTTATCATCCAACTTCGACCCTGCTGCCTCGGGGACATGAGCATAAGTAATTGACCCAAATACCTTTAAGTGTTGCACATTGGGTTTGAATCCACTTCATGCCTCAATCGGAGTTGTGTTAGGAACACTCCGAGTAGGTGATCTGTTTATCAAATATATCGCACATGTTACGACCTTAGCCCAAAAATAATTTGGCATACCTTTCGCTTTAAGCATGCTCCTCGTCATGTCCATGATTGTTCTATTCTTTCTCTCGACAACTCCGTTGTGTTGAGGTGTGTAGGGACAGGTTATGTTATGTTGTAACACAAGTTCTTCACGGTGTCTCTTGAAATCATTAGACTTGTACTCACCTCCTCCATCACTACGCACCATCTTAATTGGTCTACCACTCTGTCTTTCAACAAATGCTTTAAATATTTTAAAGCATTGGAATACCTCATCCTTGCTTTTCAATAAATAAATCCAGGTTTTCCTTGAAAATCATCAATAAAGGTTAAAAAATACTTATTACCTCCAATTGATGATAAGTTCATCGGGCCACAAACATTTGTATGAACAAGCTCCAAAGAAAATTTTGCACGCCAAGGCACAATTGATCAAGGTGATGAATATGGGATAAACCATTCACTAAATTTCGTTTGGAGAGATTTTTCAAACTCTAAAAATTTAAGTGTCCGAAGTGTAAATGCCATAACCACGATTCATTATTCACTATTGCATTCAAGCACTTGAAATCACCCATATGAAAACCTACTGGAAACATGTGGATTTTTGATAAAAAAGGTTTTAAGAATCAAATTACCCTTTTTTATCAAAAATTGAGAATTGATTTTCAACTATGTGCATCACGTAACCCTTTTCGGCCAGCTGTCTCATACTCAACAAATTACTTTTCATATCAGGTACATAGAAAACATCATAGATGTACCTGTGATCATCATTCTTCAATGTGATAAGAATTCGCTCTTTTCCAGTGACCGGAACGAACCTGTCATCACCGAAATTCACTTTTGTGCGAAATGAGTCATCCAAATATGCAAACAGCTCCTTCTGACCACACATATGATTCGCAAAACCTGTATCCAAATACCAAATCTGATTGTTTGGAGTTTCATTTGATGTGGCTTCTATTAGTACTGCATGATCCTCTTCATGTTGTTCGTGATTACTATCTTCTTGAGCACAATTGGCAACATGATTATCATCTTTTGATCTGCACTCATTTGCGTAATGGTCGCATTTATGGCAGTTATATCACTCCATATATTCTTTATTATACATGCCTCTTCGTCCTCCGCGACCACGTTCTCCACGACCACGTCCTCCGTGCCAAGAGTTATTTGAACTTGGATTGTGATTAGAACCAGCGTTGTTTTACTCAGCGCCTCCGTGATTCTGGTCACCACGACCTTTGCTGGAATAGCAACCACCACGTCCCCATCCTCTGCCTCGTGAACTACCATGTTTATGATAGGAGCTACCAATTGAGGCTTGTGCTTGTAAAGCCTGTTCAATTGGTTTTTCGATCTTATTGTCATTCATCCGCAACTCATGCGCTCGTCGGGAACCGAACAATAAGCTTATTGTCATTGTTGAAATGTCATTACCCTCTTCAATTGCGGCAACAACATGTTCAAATCTAGGAGTTAAAGACCTAAAATCTTCTCCACCTTTGCCTGCTTCGAATGTGTTTCACCAATGGTCTTCATTTGATTTGTCAAGGCAAAAACTTTATTTATATAGACATCAACAATCTCTGTGGTTTCCATCTGCAGCAATTCATATTGGCGTCTTAGGGTTTGAAGACGCACCCTCTTGATCTTGTCATCACCTTTATAATTGGTTGACAAAATGGTCCAAGCCTCACTTGCAGTTATTGCTCCTGTTATATGCTCAAACGTCTCGTCATTCATCCCTTTATGGATGAGATGCAAAAAGCCTTCTTGCCGTTCTTCTTCTGGTCACGATGCACTACTCATTGCGTCTCAGTTGCATTATCAGCTAATGCAGACACTCTACTCTCAACGACATCCCATAACTAATGGTAATCTAACAAAACTTTCATATGCACACATCACCGATTGTAACTCTTTCCATCAAGGATAGGGACTGATGATTGTGTAGAGTTCATGACAACAGACTAATTTTGATACTAGTTGTAGAAACTAATTAAGGAAAATAACAGAAGGCAAAAAGTTATAGAAACTGATTGAACATAATTGGACGAAATTGCAAAATTGTTGAACTGATACATTCATTTTGATTTACTTCAATAATATATATAATAAAATTACAATTACTGGAAGCTATAAAATAGGAATACTAACAACCTTGTAAACTGACCATTAATGCAATACTAACGGTAAATAATTCAAGACCAATAAAATCTGAAGTAATAACCAACCGTTTTTATGGTTTTCTGATTTGATTTGTTTGATTTCAGTGTTTAGGATGTAAAAAGATAAGTTTACTGAAATTGGAAAAAAAATTGCAACTCTACAATGCTCATCACACGGATCATGAATGCGTGTGAAGTTGCTTTATCGCTCAAAACAAGTCTCGAGCTCGAATTGTCCCACTTCTTTGGAAAAAATTAGTGAAGAAAACTATCCATCAAGTACATGGTGTGAGATAATATGGGATGGATCAACTAGAGGATGAGGAAGATGACGCTGACCCAACCATTCCAGGTTCACTTTGAAATGATACCACAAATTTTGAGGGGAATTCAAAAGTTGTAGGAATCGATCAGGACTATGAACTTTAACATCACACTCGTTTCGACAATGTTCAAGATAAGATTGATGACTTCCACTAGTCTTTTGAATGATACATACTAGGTTTTCAACCTTTTATGAAGTATTATTAATCTATTAATAAATAAATAAATAAATTATAATTCATATATATTCATAATATTTGATATAATTCATATATATTTAGAATATTTGATATAATTCGTATTTTTTTCCAAAATTAGCTCCAAAAAATACTGAAAATAATGTTCCTTCATACCAAAAGTAATATTTTATTTACAAATAATTTATAATTAACAAATAAATAATTCACAATTACAATTTTTTAATTAAACTAAATAAAATTTCTAACAATAAATATATTCTCAATATTCCACGTAATTCATATTTTTTTCTGAAATTAACTTTAATTACAAACAATAATATTCCACAAGTAAATCAACTAAATTCATTTTTTAACAATTCTTAAATACAATAATAAACTTATAATCTTTCATTTTCTATTTAAAAAAATATAATTTCAATCACATTACTATAAAATTTCATAAATTTTTGGTACGTAATCCAAATAAGTTTATTTTCTTTATAATTTTTCTTAAATTCATTTTCAAATTCAAACAAATAACTAGAATTAGGTAAGTAAAACAAATTCTCTTTTAAAATCTTCAAAGAAATTTGTTCATGTGTCACAATTTCATTAACAAAAATCTAAGAAATGAACATACATTTAGTATAAAAGAAAAGAACTTCCATTCTCTCTTTTTTTTTCATTGAAAGGTGAGTACTAGTCATAAACATTATCCACGTGTTGTGGTGTGTCGTAAATTTCACGTTTGGTAAACAGCACTTGTGACTTGTGTTCATGATTCAAACAAAACGTGTTTAACTTTTTCACTTCTTCAATCATTGGATCTAAGATTTTCCTATCATCTTAATTCCTCATTTCTTCTAATTAAAGTATTCAAACATTGGAATTCCTCTTAACTTGGAAACCACAACGTCATTTTTTTATGCATATAATTTCAATATTTTAATTCCTCCTAGTCAATCCTTTTATAAATTTATACTTGGTAAAAAAATGCTGTGAAAAAATTTAGTACAGAAAAAAAAAATTAAAAAAAATAAATAAATAATAATTATAAAATAAAATAATATATATATATATATAAGACCTATATTTCATTCACCAGATATAGGGAAAACGCTACTGAAACAAAAATTTCTATAAAATGCTTTAAAAATAAATATAATAGACTTCATAAACTATTAAATTACAATTTATACATAATTTAAAAAAAGTTATATGAGATTTTTTTGAAGTAGTTTATGTATCAGTATAAAAAAATTACAAATAATTATAGATTAGAAATTTGTCTAAATAGATCTAAATGTAATTTGTGCCTACCTGAATAATAAATTTGTATATTATATATATGGTTTTGGAGAACATGATGATTTAGTTGAGCTGAGGTTGTTGGTTGACAGTGACTTTTAGAAAATCGATTATTTTATCAAATATAATTTACTATATATACTATAACTATTATGTTTGTAGGTAGAAAATGTTTTATATTTTTAATAAAAGTGACTAAATTTATTATTTTTCACGGATAAAATTATATATAATATTTATTTATTTAAAACCAAACTAAACACTTCTATAACTATATTTTAATTCTTTTTAAAATCAAAAAAGTATCTCTATTTTTATTTTCTTTTTTCACACTTACATATCTTTCAGATTTTTCATCAAAATGGTACAATTTGACTTTTATAATTATAAAAACAGATAAAAAAGTTATTATTAAATTAGAAAAATCATATTTACATTATACGACTTCAATTATTTTGTCAATCTTGCATTATCTCAGTATAATTTTTTAATTAAAATCATTCTATCATTATACAATTTTAACTTCAATTTCATCTGTGTTGAAGTTATTTTTGTTTATGAAAAAAAGTTATCATTTTCAAATAATCTTCTTCTATTTTTATTTTTCCTCTCTCTATGTCTCAAATTCACAATAAATGTATATATGTAATATTAAGAGAATAGAAGGTATTATAAGCATTATTGGAATTTATATATAATGAGAGTAGGACATATGTTATGTGAGTTCATAATCATAAAGGGATGAGACAATCCATTGTTCCATCATAATATAGTCACAAACATGTTAATGCATGAATCATCTATTCTAACTAAATCATTAGCTTGAGGGGTATCCTAGGTTAAATTCATTTATTGATTATTGATTATTGATTCTTGATTATTGATGAGAGAAGCAAAGGCATTGGCTTAAGCAATGAATTGCATAGAGTAGTGATATGGGCATGGGGTCCCCTTGCTACATCACAAATATTCTCATTTGGAATGAGAATCTTCACTCTAGTTTGCCTTTTCTTTGCTTCCTCACTCTTCCACTTCCAAAAAATGGTACCACACCAAAGGAATGTCATGCATCACAACATCACACTTTGCCTTTCTCTTCCTCTTCAGAATCTCATCATTGTCAGACTAACCTTGGTCCATTCAGGACCATCTACTTCCTTATTTTCCAAGTATATCACATATCACATCTTCTATCTATTAAGAATATTCAAATAATCTCTAATAACTCTTATATAGCATGAAATATTTTCTTTTTTAATCATAAGTGACCTTATTATAATTTTATTATTAAAAGAGAGTTTTTATATATTGAAAAAACGTTTATAAATTATTTTTGCAATTGACTGACGTGTGAAATAAGTGAGATTTTTTAAATGTATTGGTGTTAGTTATTAATTCAGATTTTATTACCTTTAAATTATTTAACGTTATTATTGTATTAATTGTCAGTTTACAATGTTGTCAGTATTCCTATTTTATAATTTTCCGTAATTATAATTTTATTAGGAGCTCTGATACCATCTTACAAAATAAACTTTAAGCTTAACTCAATCTCATAAAATCGGTTCATGAGGTGAGGTTTGCGCCCACTTATATACAATGAATTGTCTTCGTCTCTAGTCGATGTCAGATCTTCAACAATTGAAACGTTTCCTATCCATTTTTAATCAATATTCTTAATAAACAGTTTTAAGGAAAAAAAAAAGTTAATTTATTAAGTATTACAAAAGTGATAGAAAAGAAGTTTCATAAATTAATTTATGCATTTGAATTATAATAAAAATTGAAGAATTTATGAATGTTCTTACTTGAATAGGAAGGTGTAGGTGTGAGAAAAGAAGGGAGAGAGAAATTAGGAGGCATAAAGATGAGGGAAAGTTTAGGGTTTATGAGTGATTGAATGTTCCAAAATTGATAAAAGGGTTTTATTGATTTTGGAAAGGAATGGGAATGAGAAGAAAGGGTAATAATTTTGTTCCCTTGGGCGGCACATGCTTCATCATTTTAGAGGCAAGTCAATGCTATCAAACCACAACTTCTCAATTATGCCTATGCTTTTCTTATTTCTCCACCCTCTTTTCATCCAAATAAATTCTAAATTTTACACTATTTTTTATTTTATTTTCTAGGGATTATGTGAACTTTAATGGTTTATACAATTAATTTTCAAAATAAATTAGAAGGTGAATATTTATTCTTTAATTTTTTATTAATTAAGTATATAATAGTTGCACTTTATATGAATGACATCTTCAATAACTAATGTTCTAGAACTATAAACTCTATAAGTTTTAAAGTTTCCAAGTAGGAGCAATCAATAAACTGGATTTAACCTTCAATGAGTTTGAAAGCAATTCTATAAACTGAATTATTTTTAAGAAAGAATAATTTCACAACACATGTTACGAAGTTCTTTTAAAAAAAAAACCATCATCCAACAATCACACTACTTCAATTAGCTTATGTTTTATTTAAACATTTAATGTTCAACCTCAAGAGAACGACAATTGTTTTTTTTAAATAAGACACAGTTTAACCTCTTTTATACTTTTATATTCTTTTGTTATAAGTTCCTCGAGACATTTTAAATTTCATGATATCCAAAAATTTCATCATTTATAAAAGAAAATTCAAATTTAAAGTACATTTGTGAAGAATAATGGTGACTTGACCAATTAACAAAATCTAATTAAAAAGGTCTTAAAAAATACTATGATAACAAAATTAGTATATAAAGTTAAACTTTCACACGCTTATATTTATACGCTTATATAATATAGAATATCTTTATTTTTAATTAACGTGGAGTCTTTGTATAATGTAATTAAAAACCTTGATTTCAAGAATAAATTAAAATATAATAAATTATTTTATAAAATTGATCGGACAACTTTTTTATTTATTTTACTAACCAATATAAATAATTTACTATACAATATAAACAATGAGTTGGAATATATTAAATTATTTCAATAAACTATTTGCTATCCAAAATTTGGACAGATAACAAAGCATCTATTTAATTTAAAGTTGATAATTAGTGTAAGGCTTTAATATTTTGTTAGGAACAATTGAAAGATAAACAAACAGAAAGGAAACCTTTCATATTTTGCTAAATTGACGAAAAGGAAAACAAAAATGTGAAAATGTGTGAGAGCTATTACTTTTTGGATGGACTCATTCGGATGGAAATAAAATGAAACTTGCTTTTGAGTAATTAAAATATCAATTTATGCTTATTTTTATTAGGAACATTTATGCGTTGTACATACAATTTTTGTCTCTTTCTTTCTACTTTTACACGATTAAATAAGAAAAAGCTAAACTTTTATCATTCTTTTCTTTATTTTTTTTATAAAAACTTTCATTAGACACTCTTTTTTTTTCATTTTCTTTTTTGTTAAATAATTTAAAATCCGGCAAATTTTTTTGTTCCATTTTCTTTCTTATATCAAACAAAACCTAACTAAGTCTTAGATAATGGTGGATGTTGCTTATTTCAAGAAGGAGGTGGGTCATGGCTCCCCAAACTCATCATTTTCTCATATAAATAGTGCTTATATAATTACTACAAATGCATTCTTTTAGTTGGTATTTGATATAAGAATTTTTTTTCATTCCTAACTACATTGGTTTCGTCAATAAGATTATAAGGATATTCTTTAAAATATATCTTATTTTTATTTACCTCGCTGAGAAGTAATATGTTAACGATTAATTACCATAGAAATGTTTATAACCTTTCAATTACTATAGAAAAAATTTACTTTTCCTTATGAAAGTGGAAAAATATTATTTTTATGTATTTACAAATTATTCTAAAGAAACTCTTCTGGACCCAAAAGTCATTGTAGAGAAGCCCTTTTGAAGTAAACAAAAAAGAGTTATTCTAACGAAACTTTTATCTACAAAATGTTTTCGTTCACTTGGAAAATTTTTACTCTCACGTCACTTTCTAAACAAATATTAAAACCTTAACACTAGGATTTTTTATTTTTTTTAATTTAGTTCCTACTTTTATGTGATTTTAGTTCAAATTCTGCTGCTACTCTTATATGACCATAACTAAGAGGAAAGTTACAAATTTCAGAAAAAGTTTGCTTTTGAAGAACGCTTTCCTAATTACGTATTATATAGTTTAATAAATTGTAATAAAAAATTTATTACCTCCATTAATTATGGGTTTTAACTTCTTCCAGTCCACTAATTTCTACCTTCCATCTATTTTGGAATAAACTTTCTGAAATAAATTTGTACCCATCCGAAATAAGTAGGTGATGGTCCAAGAAATCAGTGATGAATAGATATCCTTAATTACGAATTCCTATTAGATCCTTTTCAAGGATGGCAAGACCCTATATTCTCTGGTGCTGTCACAATTTTCTTACCTGATTGCAATTTGAAATTGTTGTAAAAGATCTAACCACAATCACCCTTTTGTTCCATTTCAGTGAATCTACAGAAATTGCAACTGTAATAAAAATACAGAAATTATAAATTTGAAAACTTGAATATTCCCTCCCAAGTATGACAGCTGAGACTAACAGCAGAAAAATGTCACCCAGGTGTCTTCCAATTACCAAAGCGTGGTCTCTGCTCTGTCACTTTCCTTTCCTAGGCTGATTGGAGTATCTTCTTATAATCATGGAAGGTTCCATGGAATGGTGCCACTCTTCCTTCGGATACAACCCATAGTTCCTCCACGCTTCCAGAGATAAGGTGTTCATCGTGACTCACCTGCCAAAACACAAACGATTGTTTATGAGCGAGCACTCAAATCGAATACTAATATTAAAAAATGAGGTGTCAGAGAGTGTTTAACATACCATTAGAATGCCTCCTTGGAACAGGACAAGACCTTGGATAAGGGCCTCAACAGCATCCAAATCCTACATGTTTGTTATTGCGTTCTCAGTCAATTTTTTATTTAGGTTCGCTGAATCTTAAGCCACAATATACAATACAAGCTGCACTGTAACTTCTTTGCACTCGTTTATAAAACAAGACATTAAAGTTTCTTCTTATGGGTTGTTTCCATTGAACCCTAATGCTATATTCCAAGAAATCCTCTTGAAAAATGAAATTGCCAATCTACATCCAATTTGTTTTGCAAAACGTCTCGTCGAGACAATTAGTATCAGTAGTTTAACTAGCCCCATAAAAAAAGTTAACAAATAAAAATACCCAGTAATTTTCCTGTTAAGGGATTTCAATCTTATTACTATAGCTTTCACATGCGATGTCATTTTAGGAAATGAAGACAGAAATTACAATGTAAGATTCAGTGCACTTCTCCTCGCTCTAGTTGCTTGCATACCATTTTAAAAGAGAAAATAAGCACCACCATGATGAAAAACTAAAACTAAGACTCATAAGACACATGGACTTTCCCTGCAACAAATAAGACAGTAAACAACAAACAGCCCACCAAGAAGCAACAAATAATGACGGAGAGACAGCAGCATACCAGATGATTGGAAGGCTCATCAAGCAATATTATGTGTGGCTTCTTAAAAGTTATCTTTGCAAAGGCAACCCTGCTTTTCTGACCACCTAGTAAAGCATTTGGAGAAGTCAAAAGATATAATGCACAACAGAAAGGTACATTTATTTAATATATGTGCCACTCACAACACCCACGAGTGTTCCAACATATATTATTGCTGTTCCAAAAGATAATTAACGAATCGTTCATGAATAATGATGACTACATGAACTGTGACAAAAGTACCTGACAAAGTATACATTGGCTGCAGTGCAAGATTTCCAGTTACACCAAAAGAACCTAAGTGAGCTCGAAGCTTCTGATCTGGAACTCCCTGCAAAAAGAATCAAATATGAAAAATTTAATAATCTAATTGCAAGAGCTACTAAACAAGTTTTGACAAAATCACCGAGTTACAGGCCCAGCACCCAATATAGACCTGACCACCCCCCCTCCTCTCTTTCAAAAAACAAATTCACAAGAACTATATCATGAAAAGAGGTGACAATTATCAGTTTGCACATGCACAACCAAATTTAATTTGTTATACTGATCATCCTTGCATTCTTCCCTATTGGAGTACAGTTTCCCCAAACAAAAAAATAGATCAAGCTCCAGGTGTTTGGTTTAGGCCACTCTCCTCACTCACATTGAACCCAAAACCATTAAACCGGCTTTCTCATCCTACTTGGTATGAAGCTATGAAAGCAGAATATGCCCTGCTTCACAATGGAACTTGGTCCCTAGTCTCATTACCACCCAACAGGACTTCCTTTGGCTGAAAGCAGGTCTTCCACGTCAAAGAGAATATTAATGGCACTGCTAACAAGTACAAGGTCCTGCTGTTTGCTTAAAGAGTTTCACCAGTAGCTAGGTTACAACTTACAACTATATGAAACCTTTACCATCATCAAAACTGTAATGATTTGTCTTATCCTCGCCTTGGCTCGCAACATTGACCTCTTTCAAGAGCCTGATGTTAATAATTCCTTCCTGAATAGCACTCTTGAGGAAGAAGTTTACGTGACTCAAAAAATGGGTTTTTGGTTTGGTATACCTCGTCTGCAAAATCGAACAAAGCCACCTATGGATAGATTGGACCCAACCCGATCCATGTTTTATTGTTACAGATGAATTTACATATGAATAGATTGGATGGATAATAGATAAATAGATTGATTTGTCACCCCCAATTAGAATGATGGGAATATCAACTGTCAAGCACTCCATTAGTCAGTGATTAGAAGGATGGGAACCCCGATAGTCAAGCATTTGATTTAAGATTAACTCCCATACAACATTCAGAAAACAGGTAATTATCTCTGAATACAAGGAACTCACAGGATAGCAGCGCATCATATACAGTAGAGGATTTGAGGATAAGTCCAGACCATCAACATGGTGCTGACTGAACACTGCTATACGAACCTGTAGTAGTAAAGATGTGTAATTAATGATCCAAAATAATATTGAAATAAGAGAATACATCACTACGGATAGAGGAGCTGCCACTCTGATAATTCAAAGTTCCTGAGCATCACGTAGTAACTTGTAAACTTCATTACCATTTTCAAAATTATACATAAACTGGTTTTAAAATTCACAACCGATTTAAACCATAAACTACTGAGACTTCAGTTGTTAACGCTATTATGGATAAAAACAATAGCGAATAAGTCATGCAAGAATGGAGGTGAGACAAAAAGAAGTTACTTTTATTTATGAAATTATAGGACAATTTTATCAATGTACTATAGTTACCTTGGCAGAACGGAAGACAGTCCCAGAACTGGGCTGAAGTTCCCCAGCAATTAACTTAAGTATAGTTGATTTGCCAATACCATTTGGTCCAACCACTGCAAACATTGAGGATATAATCTTCAAGACATAACCAATATGGCAGTGCCATGCCATTATATCAACAAACTCTCCTCTGACCCCCACCCCCAGAAGATACAACCCAGGAATGAATGACATGTCCAACACATCCAGTCATGACTCATGCTGAGAAATCATAAAACTGAATACTATATGATGCCAATATAAATTGAACAAAAATATCTATATCGCAGCAAGCATTCAAAAGGCATGAGAGAACTCATTCCAGGAACTACAATAAGCATTATTCTTACTTGCAATGCGGCTGTCAAGATCAATCCCAAAGTTCAAATTCTTAAAAAGAAGGGGGCCCCCAGCATAACCAAATGATGCATCACTGCACACATGATGAAAATTTTCAATTTAGCTCACTGATAAGGCCTAAATGCTGTACGTGACACTTTATATTTTGGTATTCATTGGTGCGTATAAATCAATTTAGTCCTTATAGAGAGTACAAGAAGGGATACCTGAAACTTATTATGGGTGGACCAGGTCTATCATCTGGAGTGGGGAACTCAAATTTGTAGCTATATCCCACCAGAAAAACATACAGTTAAAAACTTAAACAAAGCTAAACAGAGAAACACAATAAAAGAAAGCAGTTCTTACTCAGGATCATTAACAATTTCATCCACATGGCCCATTCGGTCCAAAGCCTGAAATATATTTTCCAAGGATAAAAGGGTTTATGATACAAAAATATCAGATTTAATGATTTAAACTGAAACTTAAAAAAAAAAAATAGAAACCAGGGAGCTACTAAATAATACAAACATGTGAACGTGACTTTTTAGGCAACTGATTTACAGAGAGGTAATCTGACAATAACAAGTACCTTGATTCTAGATTGAACGAGTGATGCCCTCTTTGCATTATAACGGAACTTGTCAATAAAGGTCTGGAAGAAAACAAAACATCAAATGTCAGATGTCAAACAGAATCTTGAGTAAAATGCAACAGAGGCACAAGTTCTGCAAATTGCAAACAGCAATCTTTGAAGGAACCAAATGGAAAATGTTCTAGACAGACTATTATATGATAATATGCCTTTTTTTTCAAGTGTTCAATTAAAAAATGTCAAAATAAATTGTTATAATTAGATAAGTTTTTTCGTAAGAAAAAAATAGTCAGTTAAATACTTTTCATAGAAGCTGAAAAGATTAGCATCTGAAAAATAACAAAATAAGAAACAGCATAGTCTACTCAGAAGCAAGCTCAAGAACTAATTAAGGAGTATGTATCTGTATAATAAGGATTCAATCAATATAACTAATACTAACCCATACAATAACTAATATAGAAAGAGAGAGCATGCGTGTGGACTGTCTAGACACAATTCATCCTAAACCATATTTTTTTAGTTTCACAGGTCAAGACATGTTTCTGCTACAAACAACCTTTTCGAACTTGGTGACCTCAACTTTATATCTGATCTTGAAACTGCAGCTATCAAAACCCTATTCCTTGACCTCGGATTCTCAATGGTATGTTATTGTTAAAAATTCTTCAATAAGTTAATGGAGAGCCAAAAAAAGGTTTGTTAAAAGATCCGCTGATAAGGAGCACCAGTAACAGGTTTGTTACAAGATAAGCTAATAAGGACATGTATACATGTGATAGATGTTAATCATAGGTCATTGAAGAATCAGGTATATTGGCGTCAATTGCCAAATTGATTGGGATTTGGGAGAAAAGAAAATCCAGCCTAAAGAGATCACAACAGCAGTTGTGAACTCTAGTGACCAACTTGCCCAAGCAAGGCTCTTACATGGCCCCCATGTCAATTATACATGTGATAGGTTTGGCACATATGATGTGTTGAAAACTGTTAATATTCATAAGGTTTCTATTCTAGAGAATCAAAGTCTAGGAAATCTAAACACTCTTACTGGCTAATCATTATTCTCGTAAGTTGCATTTTATGGTTACTGTTCTCAAATGTAATCTCTCAATGAATGATTACATACAGTGAAGCTGCTAAGTGCTTCCTGGTTGGGGAACAGGATCGTCTAGGGGTTTGTGTTTTTTGATTAAGGGTAAAGGCGTAACTTTTATTTTAACCTATAACCCACAGTTTTCACTCCCCCCTCTTCCTCAAAATCAGCTCTTCCCTCCCACATTCTGCCTCTGTTTCCAGCAGTGTCTCCAGTGACAGTTCCAGCAGTGCTACAACCTAACCTGCAAGTTCCAACTTAAAACTACATTCTTTTTCTTTCTTTTTCTGTTCAGCTGTAATGGCATCATCTGGCAAACCACCCTCTGCCACTCATCCAGTTCAGCCAACCTCTTCTTGATATTCTCCTATTTTCGGTGTTTTTCTTTATTTTTAAGCATAAAGAACATATACATAATGCAATATAAATCTACTTGAGGATCAAAATAGCGTTCATACCCAGTTATCAAACTCGAGAGTCTACATAGATATTTGTGGGTGGTGTAACAAAGGACAATGCAAATTCATAAGACAGGATTATTAGTTATACACCAATAAGCAACAGTGCTAACTTCTAAAGAACATTTTCTACTTATATTAGCATTTTTTTCATTTTTAATTGCTGACACTCTGCAAATACATATTTTAGACATATCTGAACGCATGAATGTTAGATACGTTCTCGACACAGGTACGCTGGCCTGATGAACGGAATGGTGCATCACATAACAGCCATAATGAACTTCGCTCATCTTAATAAATGGACTTATGCCTAACTCAACTTACAAACCAGCTTGTAAGGTGAGATTTGTCTGCCACCTATATATTGTAATTAGGTCTTATCTCTAGTCGATTTAAGATCTCTAACACATACCATACTAATTCAATATTTCAACACCATAATCAATCAAAATAATAGACAAAAATTCCATAACACAACACCGTAATTCCTCTATTGTCTGCAATATATTGACACTATTAATTAAAGGATATGATCATCGCAAGAAAAGCCACCAAGGCCAACCAAAGATAGGTGACTCCAGCGGAGATGAGTTGCAGAACAGAAACTGGAGGAGCAGTTGTTGTTGCTGAGACATAGGGAACGGGGTAAGAAATGCGCAGACAAAGGGGGGATTTAGGGTTTTTAAGCAATCTGAAAGGGGAGAAGTCCATTTTAGCCTTTAAACCCTCAAAACAAAGCAGTTTTGAGGGCAAGGATGGAAATTGACCCATTTATCTGTAGTGAGTGATGCTATTGTGCCAAGTTAGCCTGTGTTTTTGGCTCTAAAAAGGAACTTGGCCACAAGAACCACAATATGTTCCCATGATTCCAGATCTGTGGCTGCCAAAGGTCTCCATTCCCACCACTATGATAGGGAATATGAGAAAAGCCTCTTCTCCAAGGGTTTCCCCTTCACAAAGAGCAAATGTTCAATTTACAAATGACAACTTATCCCCCTCCATCCTACTATCCAACCCTATTTTATATCTAATAATTTCACACAGCAAGCTAATATTAGAAAGTACATTAAGCATGCCATCAATGTAGTAACAGCATAGTTTACCACCCAGGTTCTAACTTCTAACATGAATTAGCCAGAATACTGGACTAATAAATATCATAAAATATAGATTAACCAATTTAGCCCCATTTAGAGGCATAAGGTGTAGCTCTTGTTGTATAGATTAACAAATTAAGGATTCAAATTAACAACCCAGTAGACTAGCATAACAAAGCAAAAGCTGAAACAAAATAAACTATCAACACAGAAGAATAACCTTAACAGTTGAAAATAATACCTGCATATGAGATCTTGCGCGCTCGTTTGCCTCCAATGCTTTTTGCTGGTTTTTAACTTGTTCTTCTCGAGTCCTCTCAAAAATATCATAATTCCCTTTGTAAGTAGTCAACTTTTGGTTTTGCAAGTGAACTATATCAGTAACCACCTGGGAATGCAGTTAACAAGTTAAAAACTATGCTAGTAACACATTTAGAGAAAGCACTTAACAAACAAAACAACTGACCAGATCAAGATAAGCTGATATATTACCGTGTTTAAAAATTCTCTAGCATGTGAAACAACAATAAATGTTTTTGGCCATTTAACTAAGTACGACTCAAGCCATAAGACAGCATGAAGATCAAGATGATTCTGCAATAAAACAAAATTCATAAATTCTATAAACAGAGGCATCCATGAATCACAGAAGAAACTTGGAATGATGAGTCACCGTAGGCTCGTCAAGAAGCAATATATCAGGCTCTATAAACAGTGCGCGGGCAAGAGCTATTCGCATCCGCCATCCTCCTGAAAACGTTTTTGTTGCCTTCTTCTGCATCTCAGGAGAGAAACTCAAACCCTGAAATTGCCCTTGATCAGTAAGACAATGATTTTGGAAAGAGTGTTTCTGCTTCATAAATATTTACTACAAATTTTAGAAATTCCTCTACTAGAATGTTTGAGACCCTCATCTAAAAAGTGTTAGAGTACAGCTTTTGTATTTTGTACCATTACCTGGTCTCCTTATAGAAAATCAATTATGCAATAAATAAGGTAAACTTAAAGACACATTAGCATAAGAATAAGCTACAAGCCTACAATAATTCAACAAGATTCAAGTGGCTAATAAGATAATAAGACTTTCCAACAAGTGGCTCTAACAAACTATGATACAAATCAACAATGAACTAACCGCCAATATAGATGCTGCTCGTGCCTCTGCAGAATCAGCATCAATGTGTTCAAGCCTCTTATATATTTCCTCAAGCCTTTGTGAAATGCTATCCCTGCCAAGCAATCCATTTGAGTCACCCTTTTCGATTTTGTCCTCAAATTCCCTCTGTCAAACAAACACAACATCCTCAGTTATCCCAGTTTCAAGAGCAAATACAAACTGCAAGCATAGGAAAACACATTCAATTCCCCACCTGTTGAGCAACTAACTGAGCTTCTTCTTCAATAAGCTGAGTCCTCTCAATGTCAGAGTTGAGGACACACTGCAAGGCTGTGGTATCATCACCTGTCACCTCTTGTTCCACATGCAATATTTGACAATTCCTCGGAACACCATCAATGGCATGCATAGCCATGTGTCTAAGAAAAGTGGTTTTCCCCGTCCCGTTTCTTCCTACCAAACCATAATGCCTTCCAAACGAAAGTGTGACACAACCATCCACAATTAGATCCCGCCCACCAACAGAGATATTGAAATTCTCCATGTGAATGTCCTTCACGTTAGGTCCCCCAAGGCTCTCATGCCTTACACAAACCACAGGCATACCTGCTCGCGCTGCCTCCATCTCCACCAAGTGCATTTGATATTGTGCCTGCTCATATCCTTCTATATTCAAATGAACTCAACCACAAACTCTAATAGTAATGATAATAATAATTATGACAGTAATTTTACACTATCATCCAATTACAGCCATTCACATGTAAGGCATCATATCAGACATGATTATTGACTTTTACAATAATTATCTAAAAGTGGGACATATAGCTTCTAATTGACACGTTCTGTACAGTTGACATTGTAAAAGTGCTTAATATTTTTTTTAACCATGTTAATGGTACAGAGTATTCATCAGCTTTACTAATGACTAATCTCTGTCGGGAAACTTGGCTGACCACCTCTAGTGAGGTCTCCTCTCTCAGCATTGTCTTTCCATATACAAGGCCAGATCTCCAGACATTGCTTAAGGGGACCGAGTGCAATACCACTCGGACCAACAACATGCTGCTGTAAAATTCCTTAATATAACAATGCATAGAAATCAACTTAATAATAATAATGATGATGATGATGATGATGAAATCAAGGTTTGATTTCCGTTAAGGGTTTTGGAGTCTCCACAACCACAATTGTGGTTGCATTGGCCGCACTGGACCACAATTTCTCACGACATTAAAGATCATGATGAAACCCCGACTGTAATTTAATGATGATGATGCTGATGCAACAACAATAAGCAGAGGAATTGGGGAAACACCTCTCGCTGGCGTTCATCCTTGCGCTTCCTTCTCTCGAGCTTTAGACGGTCACGTTCCGATAGCAGAGGGCCGTCGACGGGCTCGGGCTTCTTCTTGGGAGCTTCGACGTCGTCCAAGCCTTCGTTCATTCGAAACGGCGCCGCCAGGCTCCGCACAGCGGGCTTCTCCTTCACCAAACCGTGCTTCCCGAACTTGTCGCACAACGTGCTGCACACCTGCATTTAGATTGAAACAGAAGGAAGAGAATGAGAATGGTTAGGTTAGTGTTAACGAGTTTTGGTTTGCGCAAAGGGAAAGGGACTGGGACTGACGGAGCGGCACTCGGAGAAATCGTCGACACAGCCGGCAGCAACGAGGAGCTCGCCGAGGGCTTCGAAGGCGCCTTCGCCGTCGAGGCCGAAGTCGAAGTCATCGTCAGCAAGGACGTTAACGATGTAATCGACGATTGGCTGGTCTACGTCGACGACTCTTTGTCCCAAAACATCGTGCACCACTGATCTCGCCACCTCCGCCATCTTCCGCCACCACTGCGCTTCTGCTTTCCTCTGCTCTGCGTCGTGCTGCTGCTTTTGGCTTTTAGGGGTGAAAGTGGGACTGGAATAAGGTTCTGGAATAATTACACTTCACGTCCTCCTACTCTTGGAAATTATGTTCAAATCACTTCTTCAATTGACTTTTTTCTTAATTCTAGTTGCCATGGCTTTTTGGCTTATTATTTGAAGTACAAATGTTAAAAATTAAAATAAGTGAAGTTAGTAATTTTCATTTTAAAAGATTGTAAGTTTTGTATCTAAAAGAAATTTTAAAAAAATATGAGTTTCTATAATTTATTATTAGTGACACATTTGTTCTTATATTACTTTTTGGTTAGTAATTTTGTAAATAGATTAACCACAATGTTTATTTAACATAAAACTACCCATATATAAATTGAAAAACAGGAAACCACTTACATTTGGATTCTCTAATTCTTTTTCTTCTATTTCTCTATTGTATTTTTCTTTTCTGTAGTACATATTACAACTGAGAGAGCATCCTATTTATAGGTTTTAGGAAGTTCTTTGTTGATTTGCCAACTCAATTGCTGATTTGTTGTACGGTTGCACCTAGTTGCTTTAGCTCCATCTTGCTCAACAAGTTTCTAAGTCATATTGCATGACATACACACCAAGATGTTGCCACATATTCAACTTCACATGTTGATAGCGTTACGATTAGTTGCTTCTTTGAAAGCCAAGAAAATGTTGTGTTCCCCCATAAAGAATACATATGATGCCGACACTTAATGAAAGATCTGGCCTCGTGCATGTGAGATAACGAAGACTTCCTACCAAACTCCGATATCTACTTGCATCGACACGTTCTCTTCCATCGAACTTTGAGAGTTTTGCACTAGGTTCCATTGGTATTGATACTGGGTTGCAATTTACCATCTTGTACCTCTTCAAAATCTCTTTTGCATATGTCTCATGTGATACAAAAATACCCATATCTTTTTGTCTAACCTCCAAACCAAGGAAAAACTTCATCAATCCCAAATTTGTCATCTCAAATTCTCGTCTCATTGTACCCTTAAACTCTTCTATCATCTCGTTATTGTTACCCATAAAAATGAGATCATCAATATAAAGAGCAACAAATATCATGTTACTTCCACTGTTCTTTGCGTAAAGAGCATGCTCGTAAGGACATTGCTCAATTCTTCTCGAAGTATGTATCAATACGAGTATTACATGCCCGCGATGCTTGCTTCAACCCGTAAAATGCCTCCTTCAATTTTAGTACCTTCTTCTCTTCTTCGATTTTCATGTACCGGGTGGTTGTTCAATGTAGACTTCTTCTTCAAGCACACCATTCAAGAAAGCCGACTTGATGTCCATTTGAAATATCGGCCATTTAAATTGAGTCGCTTGGGAGCAAACACCTCATCATAGTCAATTCCCTCCTTTTGTTTGTATCCCTTCACAATGAATCGCGCCTTGTACCTCTCTATCTCGTCTTGAGCATTCATCTTTTTCTTGAATACCCACTTTACACCAATGGGCTTACTTCCCTCTGGCAATTTTGTTAGCTCCCATGTGTTGTTGCGGTCAATCGCTTTAATCCATTCATCCATGACAGTTTGCCACTTCTTGTCTCGCACTGCCTCTTCAAAGCTGATATTTTTTGCATCTGCCAAAAGACATACAAGGTGTACCTCATTTGTTGAATCATACAAATATTGCAAACTTCGCATTTTAGGTTGTCGTGGTTCATCTTCATCATCGGTAGTTTCAGAATTTATACTTATTGGTGCAACGACTGATGATTCTCCAACTTCAATCATAACCTCTGAAGAATTGTTCCAATCTCACTCGCTTGCTTCATTTATTCGCACATCACGACTCACCATCACCTTCTTGCTTATCGGGTTGAGGAGCTTGTATCCTTTTGTCTTCTCATCATACCCAATAAAAATATACCTTTTGTTTTTGTCTTCGAGCTTCATTCTTTGTTGATCTGGTACGTGTGCATAAGCCACACTACCAAATACTTTGAGATAAGAAATTGTCGGCTTTTGTCCGCTCCATGCGTCTTATGGTGTTTGATCATCTAACTTCACATGTGAACATTAGTTTTGCACATAAATGACGCATTGCACAACTTCCACCCAAAATTCATTTGGCATCTTTTTGCTCTTAAGCATTGATCAAACCATATCGAGAATGATTTGGTTCTTCCTCTCGGCCACACCATTTTGTTGAGGAGTGTATGGTGCGGTTAGAAATAGCCTTATGGCTTGCTCCTTGCAATACTCCAGAAAGCCATCAAAGTATACTCGTCACCTCTATCAGATCGTACAACTTTGATCTATCTATCAGTTGTCTTCTCCACCATCACTTTAAACTTTTTGAACACCTCAAATGCCTCAGATTTTTCCTTCAGAAAATAAACCCAAGTTTTCCGTGAGAAATCATCGATAAAAGTAATGAAATACCTTTTATCGCTGAAGGATTCTGGAGTAATTGGTCCACATATGTTGGTATGAATTAATTCAAGAGGTTGCTTAGCCTAATATTGAGCCTTCTTTGGAAACGAGGTTTTCACATGCTTGTTGAGCACAAATTCTTCACAAAATTTTCCCTCGTAGTCCATGTTGGGTAACTCGTGCACCATATTCTTATTCACTAACTCTTTTAGACCACCATGATGTAGGTGACCAAAATGGAGATGCCATAGCGATGCCTTATCTTCAATGTTGACTTGCAAACATTTTTCTTGTATGCTTCTTAAATTCAGCTTGTACATCCGATTTCTTGCCATCTTGATTCGAGCAACCAAACACCCTTGTTGTTCTTCAAGTGTAGTAGCCGACCTTTTAAAAATATCGAGTAACCTCTCTCCGTGAGTTTCCCCATACTCAAAATGTTGGTCTTGAGGTATGGTACGTAATAAACATTTTGGAGTGACCCAATTAAGCCATTTTTTTGTAAGTAACAAACCGTACCTCGGCCTTTGACCTCCACCTTTGATGCATCTCCAAATGACACATGATCATCTTCAATCTTTTGCATCTCTTTGAATAGGTACTAGTGACCGCACATATGGTTGCTTGCTCCCGAGTCGAGGTACCACAGAGTTCACTATTAATGTTGACTTCATCTTGAGCCATCAAAAGAACACCTTCATTCGTTTCGTCTTCCAAGGCTAGGTTGGTTGTCTCTTCTATCTTTATACATATAGACAATCTTTTGCAAAATGCCCCACTTTACCACAATTATAACATTTGTCAGAGTTGCAATCCTTTGCATAATGACCATATTTGTGACATTTGTAGCACTCGATGTTGGAGTAATTAGGTCGATCGCCTCTTCCTCGACCACGTCCTCTTGCACGCCAATTTGGTTGGCTCGACTGTTCCTTCTCCTTGTAGTACCCTTCATGACTGTTGCCTTTACCACCACAACCGTTTCCACGACTTCCACAACCACGCCCTCTACTTCGAGAATTTTGATGATAAAGTACCTTTTCGTCTTTGATTGACGCCTTGGTTTGAAGTGCTTGCTCGAGTGTTTCCTCCTCCTTCTTCTTCTTTCGTTGCTCGTGTTCCTCGAGAGAACCGCGCGAGCTCGTTGACTGTGAACGTTGCTAGGTCCTTTGACTCTTCTATCGCACACACAATGCTCTCAAAATTTTCGGTTAATGTTCTCAAAATCTTCTCCACAACTCGTGCATCGATCAACATTTCACCATTTCGGTTGAGTTGATTCACCACACTTTCTAACTCCATCATCTTCATGTTCTCTAGCTTGCCATGAAGAGTTTGTAGACACAATCGTATAAGGACTTCAAAGGGAAGTTCTTTAGAGTGTTGCACCGACCACGACCGCGCCCTCCTGGATGGCTTCCAACTCTATTGGGTGAGGAAATTACAGTTCAAGAAGCCTAGGACTCTTGAGGAACTAACTCCTCATGATCGTGAGTTCTGCCAAGTCCTTGCTAGCTTGGGAGCAGTGTTCAACACTGTTTAGCTGATCAAGCATGAGTACGATGCTGAGGCCCTCAATGGCTACATTGGTATCGTCTTCACCCTGTCTTGCTTGGTTATGCCTGTGTACTGTACTATTATGCTTGTACATTCTGCCTTTTCATACTCGTATGTTTACCCTCATGTTCTGGATTGCTTTCTAACCTCTTGTACTCTGAATTTTGGTATAAGTATGGTGCTAAATGAGGAGAAACGGGCCAAGCTGGCTGACGCCCTCGCTCGCCGCCAAGGGGGCGTTTGGGGTTGTGGGCACTTTTACTCCTCACGCCCTTGTCTTTGCCGCTGCTACGCCCTCCCCCACCCTTTCCACTCCTATCGCCGCGGTCTCTCTTGTCGCCGCCCAAGCATCACCCGCTCCGCCTCCCCGTGAGGAAGACAAAAGGGTGATGGAGATCGAATCAAATCTTCAAGAGGCGTAAGGCTACGGTGGTAATAACCGCCCTGCGTCGCTCCGAGACCAACCTCCAAACGCTTCCTCTCCCCCTGGCCTCCTTGAAGGTGGTGGCGAGAGCGCTCTTGCAGCCCCATTCGCCCTCGAATTGCCCGCTGTCCTCCAACATGCCCTCAAAGGCTTCCAAACAGGGGTGACAAAGGATTCGGATGAGGCCTCAACAAGGGAAAGATTGGGCCTCAATTTTGGCGCTTTCCTTGCTCAATCCAACGCCCTTATAAGCAGGACTGAGGTGAGGGTGGCACTGGTAAAGGCCAAAGCTAAGGAGGAAAAGGACTTGGCGGAGGAGAAGAAAAAGGAGGAGATGACCCTACTGGCTCGTGCGTTCACCAACTGCGAGACTGCCCTAAAGCAGGATATGGCCAGCCTCCGCCAAGCTGAAAGGGACCTCTCCAAGCGGCTTCATGACAAGAGTCAAGAGGTCGTCGAGCTTGAGGCCAAGATTCTGCCCCTGCGAACCCAGGCCATCGAGTTGGAAGAGGCGGCTGAGGCAACTAAGGCCAAGATCGCGAGGCTTGAAGAAAGATCCACCAATCAAGAAATGTAGTTGGGTCGTGTAGAGGTCGAGCTCCTTCAACAAGCTGAGAAATTCAAGAAAGCTGAGGCTGAGTTGACCGAGGATGTTATTGATGCTTATGTCGCGGGGTTCGAGGACGCCCTTGCTCAGGTTGCCTGCGCACACCCCGAGATGGACGCCTTTCCCTTCGCAACATCGAACCGTGTTGTAGACGGGCAGATCGTTCCAAGGGCTCCTCCCTCCTAGCTTGTACTTAGTTACCAAATGAACAGTTTCTATTATTCGATTGTAACTTACTTGTTTGGATTCCTCAGACTCTTAGCTGCTTTAACTTCCTTTGTCTTGATTTGTCTGAAAACTGCTCTTCTATCTTGCTCAACTATTAATTGTTGTGCCTCGCACCGCGATGCTTCTTCAGTGCTTTCGACGACGCCCGAGCCTTAGGTAGCGCGCTTCCCCGCCCCACCCTACCGTATACTCTGTTAGGTAGGGGGTTCGCCTACTAACTTGTGCTGACCCCGCCCTTGCTGTATAAAGCCAAAGTAGGGTTTAAATATGAACTGGGCTGTTCAGCCTTGGCGTTCTCACTTGGGGGAGGGAGGTGTTCTCTACGAACCTACCTTTCCCACTCTCGAGACTTTTAACCCAAGGGACAACTTATAACTGACCTTGTCTCCGCTCGAAGGCGGAAGAGGAGCTGTCTGGTGCACTGTTTCGTTTGTTTTTGGCGTTCTCGCTCGAGGGGGAGGTGTTCTCTACAAACCTACCCTTCCCACACTCGAGGCTTCTAACCCAAGCGAACGGTGCGCAACTGACCTCATTCTCGCTCAAGGGCGCGGAAGATTTATCTGGTGAACTATTTCGTTCGACCTTGGCGTTCTCACTCGAGGGGGGAGGTGTTCTCTACAAACTTACCTTTCTGCTATCGAGACCTCTAACGCAAAGGAAACAAGTTCTTAACTGACCTCAGCTTCGGTCAAGGGCGAGGAGGATTTAACTGGTGAACTATTTCGTTCAACCTTGGCGTTCTCACTCGAGGGGAGAGGTGTTCTCTACGAACCTACCTTTCCGCTTTCGAGACCTCTAACGCAAAGGAAACAAGTTCTTAACTGACCTCAGCTTCGCTTAAGGACGAGGAGGATTTAACTGGTGAGCTATTTCATTCAACCTTGGCGTTCTCACTCGAGGGGGGAGGTGTTCTCTACAAACCTTCCTTTCCGTTCTCGAGACCTCTAATGCAAAGGAAAAAAGTTCTTAACTGACCTCAGCTTCGCTCAAGGGTGAGGAGGATTTAACTGGTGAACTATTTCGTTCAACCTTGGCATTCTCACTCGAGGGGGGAGGTGTTCTCTATGAACCTACCTTTCCACTCTCGAGACCTCTAACGCAAGGGAAACATGTTCGTAACTGCATTGTACAAAATTTGAGAAAATATTTCAATAGAAATTTATTGGGTGACCTCATTAAAAAACCCTTATAAGGGAAAAAGAGCGTCCCCTAAGACAATGTACAATGTTATTGTTTAACTGAAATAAACTTTGAGGTTGACCGCATTCCATGTGCGAGGAATCACGCCTCCCTCCAGCGTCTCAAGCCTGTATGCTCCATTCCCAAGGACCTCTATCACCCTAAAAGGACCAGTCCACTTGGGGGAGAGCTTGTTCTCTAGCTGATATGGGATCGCCAGGGCCGCCTTCTCCAGTGCCTGATATCTTACTTCAGGCCCTTGCAATACTTTGCTCACGAAGTATATGGGTTTTTGAACCTGATGCTCTTCTTGAACATGAACTGAATTGATCGCCCGGTCAGTCACCACAAAATACAAGCGAAGCGGTGTGCTTAGCTGCGGTTTGCAGATGACTAGAGGGCTAGCTAGGTACTCCTTCAGCATGAGGAACACCTCTTTACACTCTTGGGTCCATACGATCCTGTTGTTCCTTCTTAGGCACTGGAAGTAAGGGTGGCTCTTGTCTCCTCCAGCTGATACGAATCTGGACAGGACAACCATGCGCCCTGTCAACTACTGTACCTCCCTCACTGAACTTGGGCTTCTCATCACCACAATTGTCGTGCACTTTTCCGGGTTTGCTTCAATCCCACGCTCGGTGAGCAAGAAACCTAGAAACTTCCCTGCTTCCACTCCGAACACGCACTTCTCGGGGTTCAGCTTCAGTATGTACTTAGCTATTGTCGTAAATAGCTCTTTTAAGTCAGCAAAGTGTTGTTCTTTCACCTGCTGGTAAACAGGTCAAACCTTGGGGTCCATGGTCAAGCGGTGGCACAGGAAGTCTGGGTTTATGCCAGGCATGTCCGAGGCGGACCATGAGAAGGCATCCAGGTGTCGTGCTATGACCTCAGCAATCCGATCCTGCGCCGTTTGTTCGAGAACACTGCCAAGCTTGAATGGCTTTCCTCCAATCTCTCTTTCCCTCACATCGCCGATCGGCTCCGGTCGCCTTTCCCGGGCGATCTCTGCGTGGGTGATCTCCGCTTTGGTAGCCCTTTCTTCACTTTGTTCCCGAGTGGTGACAGTGGGTACTGCTCTTCGCACTCGCTCCCCCCGGGTGATTTCTGCGTGATTGATCTCGGGCTGGGTGACCTCTTCTGAGTGCGGTGCACGCGTGGTGACCATGAATACCCTTCTCTTCGTTTTGAGGCTGTTCTCATAACACCTATTGGCCTCCTTCTGATATGACTTGATGGTAATCACCTTTTCCGCCAAGTCAGGTAGCTTCATCTTCATGTGCCTTGTCGACGATACCGCCCCCAGCTTGTTCAGCGTAGGTCTACCTAGCAGCATGTTATAAGCGGAGGGGGCATTGACGACGAGGTACCTGATGTTCTCCGTTTGGGACACGGTACCATCCGTGAAGGTGGTCCTCAACTCTAAGTGCCCACGCACCTCCACCTGGTCCCCCGTGAAACCGTACAGGCTGCCTGTATAAGACCTTAGCATGTCAGGGAACAACTGCAGCTTATTGAAAGTCGTCCAGAACATCACGTCCGCCGAACTTCCTTGGTCAACGAGTACACGGTGCACCTTCTCCCAACGGTTACTACGGAGATCACCACCGGATGATTGTCGTGGGGAACGACATCTTGGAGGTCGGCTTTGGTGAAGACAAGGTCAACGTCAAAGGCATCGTCTGCCTTTTGTGCTTCTACCGACATCACCGCCCGTGCATACTTCTTCCGTTGAGAAGCAGTGCAATCTCCTCCTGAAAAACCTCCCGCAATGGTGTGAATTTCACCATGCACGGGGATTTCATGCCCCTGGTCACCCCCTGTCACCGCCACGTCCTCGACACCCTGCTTTTCCTGCAAGTAATCCCTCAGGAAGCCGTTCTTCACCAACTCGTCTAGCTTGTGTCCCAATGCCAAACAATTGCGTATGGGGTGGTCGAACGCTTGGTGGAACTCACACCAGGCGTTCTTGTTGGGCCCGAGTTTCTTGTCGGTCTTGGGGGGTATCTTCAGCCTCTGCGCTATGTTGGGGATAACGATGAGGTCCTTTAACTCTACCACGAAGTCGTGCCTTGGTGGCACGTTCTCCCTTGCACACCCCCTGGTTTGGGGCTTTCTTGGTTGGTAAGGCTGCTGCTTCGCGGGGGCCTTTTTTCTGTCGTCGCCTCATGCACCCTTAGGGGTTGAGGTCGACCTGGTGCACACGGGCGCGTGGGAATTACACATGTGCGCTTCTCATTAAGTTTCCCTCCCCCGCAATATGAGCCACCGCGCGGCGCCTTATCTCGGCAAAAGTTTTGGGGGGCGGTTTCTGATGAGCGATTCACTGAAAGGCCCTGTCACAATGCCCTTTCTGAATGCGTGCACCATCATCGTTTCGTACTTGGTGTTCAACCTCACACCTGTGCTCCGAAACGGTGAAGGAACTCCTTTAGGGACTCTCCCTGATATTGTCTTATGTCAAAGAAATCATAAGAGATAGGTGGGGGAGCCTGATTCGTGATGTATTGTGCTCTGAACAGCTTAGTGAGTTGTGGGAACGACGTCATATGGCCATCAGGGAGGCTGATGAACCAATCCATCGCTGTTCCCACCAGCGTGCTCATGAACAACTTGCATCTCACCGCTTCAGAGCCCCCAACCAGCATCATCTGCGTATGGAAAGTCGTGAGATGGGCCTTTAGGTCCTCCGTACCAATGAAGGTAACTTTGGGCCCTACGAACGTGGCTGGTATCGTGACATCCATGATATCTTGCAAGAACGACATCGGGAACTCCCTGGGTGGCGTCGCAGGTTCTTGATCCTCCACCTCACGTTCCCCTGCCTAGTTTTGCAGATCCCTGCGCAACTCTTCATTCGATCGGCCGAGTTCTTCGTTTATTGTCCACGACGCAGCCAAATCAGCCTGGATGCGTTCTTGATCCGTTCTTGACGCAGCCATTTCTTCTTGGAGGGCCTGCATCGTTTCCATAATTTGTTGCAGAGTGAGGCTTTCGCCCCCGTTTGGTGCAACAGATCCTTGCCTCGTATTTCTCATATTCTTGATCTTTTTGGTTCTTGCTGGTGTGACAATCTTTTAGATCGTGCCCCACGGTGGGCGCCAAATGTTCCTGCCAATTGACTCGGTTGCCTTCGTACGTCTCACGATACTCCCACGCCTGATTCTCTGTGCCTTCGTTCATGCCTCTCTCTCGATCAAGCACTGAAATCACAAAGATAGAGGGCGTGGGCCCCACACCGCTGTTACCCACTCTTAGGGCAACCTAGCGCGTGGGGTTCCTTAATTGGAGTGCAACCTCTAACGGGATGACCACCTAGATGCCTCCTCGTGCACCTAATCTCTGGGGTCACCCATCTTGGGAGCGCTCTAGTTGTTCACGTGCCATGCATGCAGCTCACCCTTGGAACGTGACCCTCACAGGTCGTATCTTTTCCAATGGCTCTTTACTTGTCTTACACCTGAGCGCGTCATCCACACCACACACATGGACCCTCGTGACCTAGGCTTCTCCCTAATTGATAACTGGTGTGTGGTCTGGGGTCCACCTTTTATGGCCCAGTTCTACTTTTTGAGTCACCGATGTCCGATCTCTCATCGTCCTCACTATACTGTCGAGGACACATCAGTACATCCTGGTGATCGACGTCTGACCACTCCTTGGCACCTTGGTTCACGTGCCTTGCGAGACACTGGCCCACGCCTCTCGTGGAACCCAGCTTACGTGACCCCTTCATTACTAGTGATCAACGACGCCCGAGGACTGGTCAGTACAACACACATCTTTAATTACATGATATATGTATGTTCTCTATTTCATGAAGTCAACTTGAAACTTTCATATAGATATGGTATGAAACATAGAGTTGCAGACAATGATCTCTATAAATATTACGTTCTTTGTTTCAATCTTTCTTTTATTAAAGTTCTTTCTATAATATTGTTATCGTATAAGATATCTTATTTAATATACATGATTCAACCTTTTCCATTACACAATTTTCCAAAGATATTTTTCACTTATTTTGAATTTTGTTTTTATACTTTAGAGAATTTATTTTAAAATAAAAAAAAATGTTATACACTACAAGAAAAAAATGGTTTAAATGGGGTTTATTTTTACATTATCCAAGATTAAAACCTCTATTAAGTCATTTACCTAGGGTTTCAATTTTCCCGCTAAACCATCCCTAGAGAACGTGCTCTCCGGGATTTAAACCTCAGAAAAAGTCTTTCAGAAACTTCTCTTAAATACCATGGGTTTAAGAACCTCCGTAAAATAACTTGTCATTTGAAATAACCTTCAACCCCATTTTCCACCATCTCTAACGACTCTCTGTCACAAGCTCAATGGTCGTCGATGACAGTCCTAGTAAGGAATCACAATTCAGCCACACTTATGTCTATTATATCTAAGGAGAAAAAACACTAAATAAGGCATTATCTTCTTCTTACTCCAATATTGTTTCTTCCATTACCTTACTTCCCCAACTTCAGAGATAGTGTTTATCATTTTTTTTATATATATCCTAAATAATTGCTTTATCTATTAGATGTGGGCTTCCAAGTCATGTGTGTTCTTGGCTACAAAGGCTTCAAAGATTGCAAGAACATATTGCGGGGAGAAATTAACTTGATCATTTCTCACTTTTACAATGAATTAATTATTGGATGCATTTTAAAAATAAATGCCTTAATTTAAAATATTTTGAAATCATGAGAATTAAATATTAACAATTATAACTAAAACTAAATTTGTACATAAAATATAAGTACATCAAAAGATTAAACAAAATAAGTCAGGTTTTTTGAATTACGAGCTCGTAACAAAAAAAACTATGAATTATATAAATCAACTACCATCAATCATAATAGATATGCAAATACTGTTGAAATACTTATTATCCAAGATTATTTTGCTGAGTTTTTAAAATAAATTTTTGAAATTTTAGAAAATTCATTTGTAATGTAAATTTACACCTTCAAAATTTTACAGAATTTAGTTATAAAATATATTAAAACTATATAGTTTTTAATTATTTATTTATAAGTAGATTTAGTTATATTTATTTATTGAAGTTTGAAAAATCTTTAGTATTTTATTGAGGTTCTACAATAAATCTTTTGAATTTAACGAAGGTTAAAAAACCTTCGTTATTCTGTTGAGATTTTAGAATAAACCTTCGGACTTAACGAAGGTTAAAAGAACCTTAACTATTTGGATGAGTTTTTAGAATAAACCTTTGAAATTTAATGAAAGTTAAACAAGTTTCCATGATTTTGTTGAGGTTTTAGAATAAACCTTTGGAATTTACTAAGGTTAAAAAATCATTTGTTATTTGGTTGAGATTTTTTTAAAAATAAATATTTAAAATTTAACGAAAGTTAAAAAATCTCAGTTTTGCTAATAACATTTGAAACTTATCGAAAGTTAAAACAATTTCATTAATTAAATCAATTTCTAGGATTATATTAACTTTCGCTAAATAAGTTTGGTATTCTTTTTTTTATTAAGTCTTATTTCAATTCTTACTTTTTTATTAGTTCACATAATTATATGATGATATAGTTTTACTAATTTAATTTAATATGTAAGTTAAAATAAGTTTGGTGTATGGGTTTGGATCATTTAATATAAGTAAATATGTTGATCAAGCAGGTTGCTTGAAGAATTGCTTATAATGATATATTTCTCATGATAACTAATTCAAATGTATTAAAGGTTTATTTATTTTCATGTATAATTGAATGTGAATCATATATTTAAATAGGTTTGAATTAGATTTTGCATCATACTCATTATAAATATTATTTTGAATTTAAATAAATTTTGAAAAGCTTTAAAAAAGCTTTAAAAAATAAATAATTATGATTTAATTATTATAATTAATATAATTGGTTATTTTTAATATTAATAAATTATTTCTAATTTAAATTTCAAAACATAATTGATAATTGATTGTTACTTAAATAACTAATTAGATTGATATTGTTGCGTTTCTATATTTTACTTAAAACAAAATAATTGATTGAAATAGAAAATAATATTTTTTTTTCATATTTGTTCATAATTAATTAATTTTATATTGAAATAATCAATTAAGTTGTGTTAATGAAAAGTAATATAATTGATTATCGTAATAAGTAGTTAAAAAAATTCTTTTAGAAATAATTTTATAAAAAAATTAATTATTTTCTTTGATAAAAAAATATACTTGCTTTTAATAACATGAAAACCTTCTCTGATCCATTTTTTTTAAAAAAATTATCACCAATAACTTTATTGAATTCTTTAATTGTTTTTAATTATTTGGAATAGACTTCTCTTAAAATATAGTGTGAATTTTTGTTTCTATTTATACTATAACTTGTTGTAGCAACTCATGTCACAAACATGATCTACCAAACTTTGCCACTAAACTAAAATGCATTTCTTTTCTATTAATTCATTCATACCATTTTTGTCACTCACTGTACTCTCTTATAAGGGATTTTCACGTTTCACTTCTTGAGCTTGGAAAAGAAACATGGTTACTGCAGATACTATTCGAACAGTGGTTGGCATCATAGGTGTGTGCAACTTGATTACTTTCTGAATACATGTATATGCATATGCATGTGATTTAACTTTCTCATTTTTTTCCAATCAGGAAACATCATTTCAGGCTGTCTTTTCTTGTCTCCAGTGTAAACTACTCTCTCTCTCTCTCAGATTTGTGATTTGTGTGTTTTGGTGGTCATTGATTTGAGTAACATGATATGATATTGCAGGCCAACATTTGTGGAAATATGGAAGAAGGGATCAGTGGAGCAGTACTCTGCAGTGCCCTACATGGCCACACTGATGAATTGCATGGTTTGGACTTTGTATGGCCTACCAATGGTGCACCCTCACAGCTTCTTAGTGGTGAGCATCAATGGTGGAGGATGTGTGATTGAGATGATCTATGTCACCCTCTTCTTCCTCTACTCTCATCGCACCAGGAGGCTCACCCTCTTCCTTTGCCTCTTCTCACAACTCATCTTCCTCACGCTTCTCTCCATTCTCACCTTCACTTCCATTCATGATGTCAACAAACGCTCAGCTGTTGTTGGAACCATCTGTGTCATCTTCAACGTTGCCATGTACGCTTCGCCCTTGTCTGTCATGGTCATGCATCCATTCTCAACACTTTTCTTTCGTTGTTCTTAGCTTCAAATTTGCATGTTTTAACAAGTAAATATGTAATGGGGTTGCAGAAACTGGTGATGAAGACCAAAAGCGTTGAGTACATGCCATTTTCCCTCTCTCTAGCGTCCTTTGGCAATGGTGTGGCTTGGACTACATATTCTCTCATCCCTTTTGATCCCTTCATGGCTGTAAGTTTAAACAAAATCACTATATATCCTTCCTTTCATGCATTTCTTCATCTTCCCTTGTACACTTCAATAGAGTATAATTAACTTAATTGGTTGTTGTTGTGGGAAATTTTAGATACCAAATGGGATTGGGACAACATTTTCTGTGGCACAACTAATTCTGTATGCAACCTATTACAAGTCCACAAAGAGGCAGATAACAGCAAGGAATGCAAAAGGGGTAGGGGAAGTGAATCTCTCAGAGGTTGTGGTTGGTAACAATGACCAAGATCCTAACAATATCAACAAGATTGGTGTTGTTCCCCATGGTCTTTAATTTGATCTTCATGCCTATTGTCTAATGATTCATGGTCATGCATGGATCAACTCTTTTATCAACTAAAGCCTTTATTGTTGTTATTTTATACAGTCCCTTATAATAGTATTTCAATTTTCAACTTCAGCATTTACCATCTTTTTATTTACATCGCATTGCTTGAGTTGAGGTATCTTTGTTATTTACATGACATTGTTTAAGTTGAGGTAGTGTTACTTAACTATAAATTTTCAATATAGTTTTACTCTCTTTCTCTTTCTAATTTTCATGTCACATTAAAAATTCACACCATAGTGATGTAGAAAATAAATAATGAAAAAATTTCCAACTTATAAGGATAGATCAATCAAGAGTAGATTATGAAGAGAATACCAACACAAACTGCTGATTAAAAAAAAAAACTAACACAAACCACACATGTGTAATTGAGATTGTTTTAGAAGGATAACATGAATTACACCATCATTAAAAAAAAATCATTAAATAAAAATTAATTTAGATAAAAAAAATAACTAGTTATTGACCAATTTAGATATTATTTTATAAAATAAAAAATTATTGGTATCTAAAGTAGTTTTTATTATTAATAAAAAAAATTATACACTAGTTTTTAAATTGGTATTTAATATTAACTACCAACTATTTTAGATTTTAAATATCAATTCAAAAACTAATTTATAAATTTTTATTAATACTAAAAATTACTTTAAATATCAATACTTTTTTAGTTTATAAAATAATATCTAATTTAACTTTTATAGTAATTAATTAGTTTTTATTAAATGATTTTTGTAATACATTGTTATATATACATATTTTTGATATTTTGATTAGGTGATATATCAACTAGGTCCATGTATTAGTTGTTGTTCTCTATTTCATGAGATCAACTTGAAACTTTTAGACATATATGGTATGAAACATAAGTTGCAGCTTAGACAATGATCTCTGGTAAATATTGTCACGATTAATTATGCAAATTCAATGTGATTATTTTTTATTCATAACACTCTTACTATACAAGGCAACGTAGCTGGATATTTTTCAATGGAAGCTAGTTTCTTCTTCTCCAACTTTCCTCACACACTACAAGAAAAACGTAAATTATATACGGATTATTACATACGGATCTAAATCCGTATGTAACTACATACGGATTATATTCGTATGTAATTTTGGCGCCATAAAACAAAAAACTACAATGGATTGAATTTGAACACAAGTTCCTTCAATGACTAAGGAAAATTTAACCACTACAACAGTCTACCTTTTTTTTTTATTATTATGATTTTTATTATACTTATTATTAATAATAATACTAATAATATTTATAATATTAATAATACTAATAATCTATACCTATATATAAAGGGGATTCCCCTCTTAATCGCTCTTAATTTTTTTTTTCCGATTTTATCCTTATATTAATATTTAATTTTATTATTGTATTATGGTCATTGTGTCATTTCTTATTCCCCTCTTAACTGCTCTTAATTTTTTCCCCATTTTATCCTTATATTAATATTTAATTTTATTATTGTATTATGGTCATTGTGTCATTTTTTTTTAGTGGGGCGGTTTTGAATTGAAAGAGAGGTGGAAAAGCGGTTTTGAATTGAAAGAGATGTGGAGAAACCGTTATAAATTGAAAGAGAGGTGGATGACTGGTTATGAATTGAAAAAGAGATGGAGGAGTGGTTATGAATTAAAAAAGATGGTTTATTTTCAAAATCAGTTACATAAAGAAAGGGAGTTTATTTTTTCAAATTCAGTTACATAAAGAAAGGGAGTTTATTTTCAAGATCAGTTGCATAAATAAAGGGAGTAACTATTCAAATTTGGAGAGAAAAAAAATATTAGAGAAAATAACAAAGAAGATAAGAAGGAAGTGTTGAAAAAAAAAAGAATAAGGAACAGGAAGAAGCATTGGTTGTTTTTTATCCTTGCACCCTCCAATCCCACCAATGAGTATTAGGTAGCTTCACGTGTCTCCCTTACAAGAAAATGTGATCTTTTTCTGTAATACATTAATTATTTTTTCTTTGAGTATTTGGGAAGGATTGACGGGTGCCATGCCTCTTCGACCAATAAGGCCATTGGTGAGGCCTTGAAGCTTTGAATTGGTTCCTCCCATCCAGTAAGATCTTTCTCTCAAGGTTTACTCTTTCATTGTAGAGTTTTTTTATGTCGCTGTGCTTGATAATTGCTTTGCTGGTTTTACAATTGGGATTATAGAGATCTTGGTTTTCTATTACTACTGTATATGTATTTACTATAGTAACAACATGACTGCTTTGGTAGCTTTTTTTGTTTTGAATAGTGTACATACCAAAAATGGGGTTTATGGGTGGACTGGATTGGAGCTTTTATGCTTTTAAGATAAAGATGTGTTGTTGTGTTGTTCTGATGTGCAGATTTTGAAACTGTTTGCATTTGGGATAAGAGCAACAGTAATACGATCATGTCATCGCTTATTACACAACCCAGGTTTTCTCTTATCCCTCTGATTTCCCTTCCCTATGGTTTTGCCTTTTTCTTTAGTCGTTTCTTCATTTTGTTTCGTCACTTTCCGCTCATACTTTTACTTCTCCTTCAATCTTTTAAGTTTATTATACCAACTCTTCTCAACACAAAACAGTGTCTGCACCCTATGAATTGTCAAGTTAGGGTTCAATTTGAAGCCTGACTTGGAAGAAAGCATAGTTCGGTGCCTTCAGGAGAATGTCAATGCATTTGCATGGTCAGTGGCGGATATGCCAGGAATTTACTCTGACATCATATGCCACAAACTATCTATTGACAACAAGGTAAAGCCAATCATGCAGCAAAGGAAGAAGTTGGAAGGAGAAAAAAAGGAGGCGGTGATGCAAGAAGTAGAAAAGCTGAGGAAGGTAGGACATGTGAGGTAAATTCAGACCCCACAAGGTTATCTAATGTAGTATTGGTTAAGAAGACTAATGGAAAATGGAGAATGTGTACAAACTTTATAGACTTAAACAAGGTTTGTCCAAAAGATGCATATCCATTACCAAACATTGATTCCTTGGTGGATGGGGTGGCAGGATGTGCACTGTTAAGTTTCATGGATGCTTACTTAGGGTATAATCAAATTAAATTGCATCCGAATGACGAAGAGAAAATTGCATTCATAGAAAGTTTGTCAAATTTTTATATACGGTGATGCCTTTTGGGTTGAAGAATGCGGGAGCCACCTACCAGCGGTTGATGGATCTGATCTTGAACGAAATGATTTGAAGAAATATGGAGGCGTACGTAGATGATATGATGGTAAAGTCCAAGGAGGAGGGTTCACATGTGGAAGATTTGAAAGAATTATTCCTAGCTTTGGATAAGTACAAATTAAAGCTTAATCCAGGAAAATGCGTTTTTGGAGTAAAGGCAGGCAAGTTTTTGGGTTTCATGTTAACGTAGAGAGAGATAGAAATGAATCCAGAGAAGTGTTTGGCAATTATTAATATGTGAAGCCCGATCTCTGTGAAATAAGTACAATAGTTTATAGGAAGATTGGCTTCTTTGTCCAAGTTTATCCCGAAGGCTAGACATAAGGCATAGCCTTATTTTCAATGTTTGAAGAATAATAGTCGTTTTCAATGGACAAAAGAATGTGAGCATGCTTTTTTAAAGCTTAAAGAGGCGCTGGCGGCTTCACTGATCCTTATTAAACAAACTTGAGGCAAAACGATGTACTTGTATCTATGTGTAATGGATAAGGCAATCAGCACGGTGCTAACTCAGGAGGTTGGAAAAGAACAAAAATCGAACTATTTTGTGAGCAAAACGCTCTAGGGGGCGGAAATAGTGTACCAGAAGTTGGAGAAGGCAGCCTTGGTGATCATCGTTATTGCTAGGAGGCTAAGGTACAATTTTTAGAATTTCCAAGTTGTTGTTAAAACAGATTTACCTGTCAAACAAGTCCTACAAAAGATAGATTTAGCTGGGAGAATGATGAAATGGGCAATAGAGTTATCGGAATATGGATAGTTTATAAGTCCAAAGGGTTTGTTCAAACACAAGCTTTGGTAGATTTTGTTTCTAGGACGAACTTGAAGGTAGAAGAGAAGGTAAGTTGATGTTGTCAGTAGATGGCGCATCAAACATAAAAGGAAGTGGAGCGGGGGTAATTTTGGAGGGACCTGATGTAGAGTTTGCCTTTAAGATTAGCAATAATCAAGCAGTGTATGAGACATTACTGGCAGGTATGCGACTAGCAGTGGACATGGGTGTGAAGAACTTGCTGGTACGAAGCGATTCGCAATTGGTGACTGAATAGGTAGTAGGGAATTTCTAGACAAAAGATCCACATTTAGAAAAATATTTGGCAAAGGTACGTGTGATGTCCAAAGACTTTATAGATTTTGAGTTAGTATATGTGCCCAGAGACCAAAATGCTAGGGCATATTTGTTATCAAAGTTAGCAAGCACCAAGAGACCAGGAATCACAAATCGGTAATCCAGGAGAACCTTGTCTCCTAGTGTTTCAGTGGACGAAGTAATGGAAGTATTGGTGGGAGAACTGCACGCAGGGGACGAGTGGATGGATATATATATATATATATATATATATATATAAGAGGTGGTTTCGAGACGGGGAAAAGCCCACAGATAAGCAAGAATTGGCTATTATGCGTAGAAATATGGGTCAGTACGTTATGATTGATAACCATTTGTTTAGAAAAGGTTACTCCATGCCATTACTAAGATGTGTAGAAAGTCAACAGAAGAAGAGGATTATACAACAGGTACATGAGGGGATTTGTGGGAGTCACATCGGTGAGCGAGCTCTCTACCAAGATCTTGCGAGCATGATTCTTTTGGCCGACCCTAAGGGAGGATTGTATTTTGTATGTTAATAAATGTGATGAATGTCAACGACAAGCCAATCGAATCTATGCATAAAAAAAAATTGTTTTTATTTTTTCACACCATGTGATGTGAATGCAATAGCAAGAATACAAGATTCTTTGACATTCTTAGGAACAACTTGAGTTGGTCATGAATTGACACTTTAATTAGAATTGGATCAATGTTCTAATTCAAGAACTCACCAAGACTTTGCACCGAACCAAAGCTCACATGGA
>Ga0123342_1001586_pt1 | contig 38230 bp, 18 predicted proteins | sample Turbeawhitnodule_FD_89960 | JGI IMG/M metagenome (GOLD analysis project Ga0123342, IMG submission 89960) | Root nodule microbial communities of legume samples collected from Mexico - Turtle bean Mexico white nodule | ecosystem: Host-associated > Plants > Roots > Nodule | place: Mexico: Nepantla...
ATCTGTCTGAATATATCTCTCACTCTTTCTATTCATATATATATATATATATATATATATATATATATATATATATATATATATATATATATATAATTTTAAAACTTAAAGACAATATTTCTCTTCCAATTAATGGCCCCTTCAGTATCTCAAGGGCTTATTTCCCCTCACCCTTTCAAACTTCCAATTCTAGTGATTCTTCTTCAATCTTCTCAACTTAGACCAACACTCACCATTTTTATTTCATTTCAGTATATTAATCACTCTGACTTCATCTTTTTTTTTATGATCAATTTCATATTTATTTATGTTTAGAGAAACTTTCAGTAAGCAATTCTATAAAAAAAACACAAGAAAAATAAAATAACATTATGTATAAGTGAATTAGTAGAAATTCTCTCACATGGTATCTACATTCTTAATTTTAATTTATATATAAATAAGTTTCATTTTTTCTCTTCAATAAGTATTGATTGAAAATTTCGTAATATTTTTTATTTTGAAAGGATTCGTATTTTTTTTAGAATAAAAAATGTTATCATTACATGAATATGATGGTATTTTTTTATTAGCAATTTAAGTGGTATTTCAACTATGCACTAAATTCAACTCTATGTCTTTATATTATATACACAGTTGTATAGAATCTTATAGCTACTATTAAATTGCAAATTTTGAGACATTAATAATTTCAACCCTTCTTCTGTTCATGATAATATATAATGTTTTAAAATATATTCATAATCTAGGTTTGTTGATGACTAATATCCAACTATTTCATTTTCTTTAGTTTATACTTCTTCTCACTTGTCTCTATTTTTTTTTATAGAGAAACAAATATGTAATGCAATTTTTCTTAAAAGGATTCTGGAAAACACTTATTATGTTACCTCCTATTTGTAATATTCATAATTTAACTGTTTCTTAAACTTTGTATAAAAAAAATACTTTTTTTTTGTGTGAAATTTGTGATATATTATTAGTTATTTTAGTCTCGTAGATATAATAATGATATAAATATATATATATATATAATAATAAACTAAAAAATATTGGAGATTAATATAGGGATAAAACAATATAAATATTTTCTATAGTTTTTGTATAATAAGTATGATTTCAAATATTTCGTTTAATTGTTTGTAATAAATGCATAAAAAAAGTAAAATGAGCTGAATATTTGCTTATTAGATTGTTGACATACAAAAATTATACAATTTAAAAATTATACTAATATGCATTTAGATTTTGTTATTTTAATTTTTTTTATAAATTATTTTTCAATAACCTTGTAATAATAATAATAATACTTTTTTACTTTAAAATCTCAATATAAATAATTTTTTAATATATTTCTTGTTCCAAACTCTCCATCCTAAACAAAAACATCATAAGTTATATAAAAATGAAATTAGATATCAACAAATAAGTTACTGGAAATGTATTTAATTTAAACAATACTGAAGAATAATAAAGTTTTTAGTATACAGTTTAGAATATATTTCTATGTATGAAATTTTGTAATGAACTTTTTTTAATTATTGATGGTCCTAATATATTTTTATTAATATGAAAGCCAGCACGTAATAGATAAATTATGATCAATAATTTAACATTTAATATTATCATTTCTATCAATCACACATTATAATTAATACAAATGAAATTTATTATTGGTGGTAGTAAATTTTACTATTGTTCTAAAGCATGGGATTTCACACTACAGATATGATCTGAGTTATTATTTTTCCACTGTTTCTTTTCTCCTTTTCCTTAATTTTTTTTAAAACTAGTGGAGTATATATTTTTAAAAAAATTAAGAATTCTGTGAACATGAAGTGAGAGTATATATGTTACTTACTATTTCTTGTGTGATGTATCTATTTTGGAGTGTTAATTTTTTCTTATAGGTGTATTTATGTATATGTAAAAAAATTAAAAATTGGAGAGATCAAGCACCCTCACACCACTAAATTTCGGTATTGACTCATTATCAGTGAACCATGTTATCCTTTAAAAACTAAATAAATGTGAACCATTTAAGGAGTGTTTCAATCCTTATAAAAAAAATTCAAACCCTAAACTATTTCTTGTTATGTATCTATTTTGGAGATTACAACATTATTTTTACAAAAATAAATTAAAAAACTCAATTGATTGGACCTAGAGGATTGGAGAGTTCCCTTCAACTATTCATGTATATAACAAAAAAATTCATTTTTCGAAAAGAAATATCTAAATACATCTCCACCTACAAGAACAAATCTGTGGAAGAAACATCAATAAACCATCCTCATACAGACCAAAGAGTCAATATACTAGTCGAAAAAGGAGAAAAACATATAATGAGACTTGACTCTCTCTTATTTGTTAAGTGATTCTTTACTCCTCATTTCACAAACAAAATTTTATATAAATTTTTTATTTTAAGTACAACTTCATATTTTATATTTTTTAATTTAATTTTGTAAAAATAATGTTGTAATTGTTTTTAAGTTTTGAATTATAACAGTTTTTTTTTAAATAAATTATTATATATTAAAACATAAACTTTTGTTTTGAACAAATACACTATAGTCATTTGAAATAAATTGATTTCCAAATACCAAACAAGTGATTTTTGAAAGATAAGAATGATATAATTAAAATTTCATACATCATATATAACAACTCATAAATATTATTATATACCTTTCATAACTCATGATTTAGCAACACATATTCCCCAATAAATAGTCTCAATTAAAACTTTGTCACTAAGTTACTAAAATCCTTAGTCATATTAATATTTTGTCTCACTATAGTCAGAGACTGACACTTGTTGTAGGTTTTTATACATTTACTTATATTTAAATCTGAATTGAATTAAATAGTTTCTCTGTTTAACAAGTTAACATCACAGTAATCACTTATTACATAAGTCACACCACTCCAACAACATAAAGATACAATCTCACATATATATTTCATCTCATAATAAGATTCATTAAAAGAGTAAACTAATACTTTCCTTTTTCCTTATTCCAAAGCTGAATCTATCACTTGAACAACAATTAGATGACATAGACGTATTGAATATCTATCGACAAGCTTCATAACTTTAAATCATTTCAAAATAACTTTAAATCATCTCTTTCATTAAAGTTTCTTAATAAAAAAATAATTATTTCAACCTTTTAAACTCAATATATCCTAAGTTTTTCTCAAAAGTTCTAGATATTAAATCAAATCTAGATAAGTTGGTAAAAATCAAATCATTGTACCAAGACCCATTCTAAATAAATCACTCAAAATAAAATAAAAATTAAAACCTTGGTAAAAGAATATAATTACTCAAATAAATAATAGTAAAGTCTTATATTGTCTTAGAAAAAAGTCTAAATAGATTTTTTAAAAGACATAATTTTTAAATAAATATTTAGTTTCTATTTATAAACTTTTAATTTTTATATATTTAAAATTTATCTTAAAAAAATTCAAATAGCATTCCACTTCAAAACATTAAATTTTAAAGTTGTGTAGCCTTAAACACTTTAAAATCACATACTTTTTCTTCTTTTTATTTATTTAAAGAATTATATTTTTCCTTTAGCATGAGAAATAATGATCCCATGATGTTTTTCTTCTTTTGAGGGTCAAGTCATTTTCTACTCCAATTCTTGTGCCGGATTTCACACTGGCATTCATGGTTTCATCCAGGCACCGGCATGAAATGATATACAGTGCGTCAATCATTCTATTCAGGATAAAGATTATGTGTTTTACAATCACATCACACTCTCAACATAACTTTATCATCTTCTTGGACCCAACCCAATCCCGTTATGTGTTATCTTGTTCCATGTTGCCTCCCCCACTCGCCACCCAAAAAATATTCCCTGCAAAACAAACAATTAATTAATATCAAACCACCAAGCATAGAAACAACATAAATATAAATAAATCAATTCATAACACAACAATTAATATAAATCAATTCATAACAGAAAAATAATTAATATAAATAAATTCATAACAGAAAATAATTAATACGTGCAAGAAGAATACGTATTCACATCCAGCAAAGCAAGCGAATACATAATATAACAAAAAAGAGAGAGAAAACAAACAGTTTCAAAAACACATAAAGTTAAGACGAGGAAGTGAGAAATGAAAATACCACGGTTTATGACAAAAACTTAAGAAAAAGAAAAAAATAAATAAAATAGAGAAGCTATACTGAACAGAGAAAAAAATTCAAAGACAAAGAGGGTTTGTTATGAACAAAAATTTAAACTGGATCTAGTATTGAATTTTAATTTAGGATTGCTTGTTTGTTTTAAATTTTGAATCAAAATCGATTTTCATAAAATTAGGTCCAGAAGCTCCATGAATGGCCATCAATGGCTGCAACTGATTCATATAAGTTCTGTATTATATACACGCAGATACCCACGCACACAGACAAATCACATAATCAATTTTCGTTAGATTCTGAAATACGTCAGATCCCAAGCCAGAACGGCAGGATCCGCCGGTCGCTGCCGACCGCTGTGGCCGGGAACAAGGAAGGTAACCAAAGCGTGGTTGAATTCAAAGGTCCTCTGCTTTAGTCATAACGGAGAGCCGGCTGGGCCTCGGGTGAAAGTCTCCGCGCCGTTTCTGCTGGTGCGAGGAAGGTCGAATCAACGCTGCTAGAGCACGCTTGACGAGATCTCCCTCGACGCCGCGAATTCTCACGAGCGAGTTCGTCATCGCGGATCTGCGCGCGTTGAGTCGGTTTGGCGAGTACGGCGCCGGCGCGTGGCTCTTCTTGTGGAGGCTGCAGCGGAAGGAGCCAGGGTGCGTCGTAGGAGAGCACATGCATGTACGCTTCGGCTGGTGCGGCTTAATACTTCCCTGCCTGGACGCGGCGGCGATAGAGCGGTTCGGGGAGACGGAGCGATCAAGGGAGAAGCGCACAGAGGGAGCGGCGGAGGAACCGCAGAGGTTGACACGTGTGGGAGAGGAAGAGCGGTGGAAAAAGGTGGTTGAACTTGAGAAGCTAGAAGTGGAAGAGGCAAAAGCTGAGGATGAAGAAGAGGAAGATGAAGTGTGAGAGCGAAAGTGAGAGTTGTAGAATCTAGGGGTAGAGGAGAGGGATCCAATTACTGCACTTCTTGGTTTTCTAGAAGCTGCCGCCATTTTTTTTTTTTCTTTGTTGGAGAGAATTCGCAAGAGAGGGAAAAAATAAAGTGAAGAAGGAAGGAGCAGGATTTTTTTTCTCCCTAAGGCCGTGTTCGGCTCTTCGGTTTGGCAAACCTAGCTTTACTCGAGGGATGTATATATAGAATTTTCAAGAAGAGCAATGGGTATGCATGAATGTGTTTGGAGTAGCCAAATATTCGCTATATTTTCTGTTTGGGGCCTTTACTTTGCGGAATTGTATTGGTGGCCCCTGGTTGCGTGTCTCTTGCCATTGAAGTGAATATTTCTTTCTAGACACTTATTAATTGAGATTAATGCTGAAAAAGACGAGGTTAATTTAAAAAGGTAAAATTTGCTTTAAATTTATTAAAATAATGAAATTGTTATAATTAGAAAATAAGAAATAGTAGTTTTAAATTTGAATGAAAAAGGAAAAGTGGTTTGTGGGGACATATTGAAATGAATATAAAGTTGAAGGATGGAACAGCAAAAGTGAAAAAGAGTGTAGAGAGCGGTTAACCAAAAGTGGTGATGGGGTTGGGTTAGTTAACCAAAAGTGTTGAGGAGCCCTCGGAATTGAGATTTTGAGTTTCACAAAGCTATGGGCAGCACTGCCTATAATAATAAAAGACGACAAAAAAAATATAGAGCAGTTTTAATTCCACTGACACCTCTTCTACGTTTCCCCTCCTAATTCCCTATCCTTCTTCCACGTACTACTCTAACTTATTCCACTCTCTCACTTCTACTAAATCACCAAATTACCCTTTTCATTTTTTTTTTCTTTCAAGTGTAAAAAATAACTCAAACTATTTAATTAACTGTCCACCTTTTTTTTACCATGATAATTTCATAAATAATAAATTTGGAGGGTCTGATTCGAAACATATTTTTTTTTTAAAAATCTAAAAATTGGTTTAATTTTTTTAGACTCTTGAGAATGATTAATTTATTCAAAAAAAATTACGTATAGATAGTTTGAACTTATTTATTTTTACATACTCTTTGAGTCACACTTAATTCTAACTTTTTTTAAAATAGTTATTCTTTTCTCGTTTTCTCTTTCTATTATATTAGAAGTTGTACTTATTTTAAATTTGGAAGTGTTTTTGAACCAATTTAAAAGTATACAAGTTAAACTATTATTTAAAACATCTTAATTATACAAGTTATACACATCTTAATTAAAACCTGAATTCTATAAGATATTCTCATTGAAATATGTTAACATAAAAAAACTAAGAATTTTGATAAAAATAAAAAATCATCACTTTATCTTTAAAATATATTTATAAGAATAATTAAATAAAATATTAATAAAAATATAAATTTTATTAAAAATATTAAAGTGAAAAGCTACAAAATATTTTTAAAAAAATTCAACAAATAAAACAAAAAAATAAAAGTAAATATGAAAAGAATCATAACATGAAAATCTAGAAAATGTTGAACAAAATAAAACATTTAGTATTTTCCCAATATCCTAAAATATTTACCAAAATAGCATTGTGTCAAATAATTATCTGACTTTGTTCTTTGGAACATTTCTCATTATAAACTTGACTTTTTTTTGTTTTTTTATTTAAAAATAAAAAAAGGGAAGTATTAATTATTTTTGAATAAAATTATAAAAAAAGATACATGTTTAGAAAGATAATTATACCGAAGAATAATATTTTGGAAACAAAATATTTAAAAATAATAATTTAGAAAATTAATTATATTAATAAATAATTATTTTTTTAAAAATTCTTTAGAAAATTAATTATTTTAAGAAAAATTGAAGATGTGCAAATTTAATTTTTTAGAAAATTTAATATTTAAATAAGTTATTATTTACTTTTGTATTGAATTAAAAATATATATTATTAAAATAGTTATTTATTTATAAATAAAATACGAATTAAGTAGATGTATATGTAAAAAATATGAAAAAAAAATCTAAATAAATTTTCAATTTTTATCTATAAATTTGTTTTTAATAATATATATAATTAATTTTTTTTTAATAATATTTTTTTATTGTGGTTATTTGAAGTGTCAATCTTATTCGATGTATCAAGTGGCATAATAACTAACATGAAAATATTTTAATAAAAAAAATATAATTATGTTTCGATACAAATTAAGAAATAATGTTCTTCATAAAAAAATATTCATACATAAATTGTTACTTTTCTTTGAATAATTATTTTATAAAAATAATATTATATTTATAAATATTTTAATTATTATATTTATTATTCACAAATCAATAATTTAAAATATATAAAACAGTTTCCAGTATTTCTAAATTTGTCTTTCTTTTCTTTCTATAAATTTTTCAAAGCAAAATTTCAAAAATAAATTATTTCACAATTTATAAATGTTAATTTTGTTAACATATTTTCTTATTTACATGTTTTTTTAAATAATGATTGCTTAAAATATATATTTTTTAAATACATTATTTTTCTAACTTTTTATATTCTATATAATTATTTTTTAAAATAAATTTTCAGAAGTTATTTTCTAAACCAATTTTTTTTTAAGTAAAAAGTAAATCTAAGTTCGAAATGGAACCAGATTTTAAGTAAATCATATTATTTAAATAATTATTTGGTATAATATATTATTTAGATAAATATTTAATATAATATATTATTGGAGGAAATAAATGATAAAAAAATGTGTTAATTTAATAAAAAATTGGAAAAACTACTTTTACATCCTCTTAAAAAAAGTTAATTTTGAGCATAATATGTTCAATCACAAACAAATGTCAAAATAAAATACCAATTTTGTTGTTCCAAATCTAATGTTTACAAATTAACTGGCTTTGACTTTTTATATATTTAAATAGCTTGTTTTAGATAATGAGATAAATCACTTATATTGTATATATGTGATTATTTTATGAACAAGTCATTCTTTTCACAAAAGACTGTACTAGTATTACTTCTTATCTATGTAAAGTTTTAAGATGGTGTGAAATTGAACCATATGCTGGACACAATCAACACAAAAATATCATAATGATAATATATTAAAAGTATTTTATTTTAATTAATTTTTCTGTAAATATTTTGTAAGAGTTTATAAAATTTATAGAAAATTGATTTAATAAGTTTTTTTTAAAAAAATAATTGTATATTTAAATTAATATTAATGTATGTCCATATATGATAATATTATTAGTTGATTGAAATTTTATTTAACTATAAGTTGTCCCAAAATTTGAATGTAACCTTTATGAAAATAACTATTATTGAAATTCCGTGTTGATCAAAATGAATATCCTTTTTATAGCATCTTTATCTAAGACCTTGAATTAAAATATAGTCAAGAAGGGTCTTTAAAATTTAATTATTTTGCAATTGTTATTTCGGGATAATAATTTCTTCCACAAATAAAGTTATTATTACCCTTCATTTAGGTTTTTATTTTATATTTATATACTTTAATTATATTATATGAAAAATACCATATATGTAATCATATTGATATGATGCTTTTTAAATTGTAAGAATTATAGGATTTGTTTAGTGTATTTTTAAATATAAATTACCATAGGTTAAACACAATTTTGATCACACGTAATTTTGTTTGTATTTTTATTTTATTTTAATAAAATTGTGGAAAGTTGACATAACTTTAATGTATGATGATATAAGCTAAAATTATGTTAAGCGTAATAATTTAAAATATACTGAAATTGTGTGAACCATCTCTTAATTTAAAATAATAAAAAAAAATTATGAATTAATCAAAGTTATGTCTACTTTACCATTTTCACAATAAAAACATGGTTGCATGAGTAAACTTTTTAAAACTTACCTATTTCGATAATTTATCTTCAAAATTACCCTCACGAGAAAACTTCATTCATAAGAGTGTTTTTGGCAAGCATTATTATTTAAGAGAGTTTATGATTGATTCATGGTATATCTTTTTTGGGTCTTATACATTTTTTTTTCTTGCATTTTTACGCAATGAATTAATCTAGAACATTAGGCGTAAGTAGGGAAAACTTTTTGTTAGCAGAGTAAAACCTGCGCAAGGTGAAGAAAGCTCCCTAATTAAGGATGTTACGTATCTAGATATCCCTATTCGTGTAAGTCTATATCACCATCTTGATGTATTTTTAGTGAAAAATTGTCGATTTTGAAAATTTGTGGATTTTTTGAGTTCTCAAATTTGGATTGAGTTAAAGTTCCAAGAATTAATTGGACCAATAGAAATAGGCGTTTGTGTTGAACAATTGTGAGCACATAAACCAAAGTAGGACCCTCTAAAGGCAAAGGCAAAACGTCCTCCACTAAAATAGGGTTTTGATATTGTGGACACATGGGTCATGGCTACTCTTATTTATGAAATTTGAAATTTGTTGATCGTTATGCAAATTGCTGAAAGGCATGTTGGAGTTGGTTAAAGAGGGAGAAATTATTCATATCCACACTAGCCAGCTGCATGACACTGAAACTTATATTTTTCATTTCAGAAGATTCTCAAACAAAAAATACTATTAACACACAAATATCCACAACTAGTCAATGGGAACACTGAATTTTCCTATTCATGTGGATGCCTTTCAGCACCAAAATTGCTCGATTTTTAGTTTTGAGTAGAAAAAATGTCGTGAAGCAAAAACCTTTTAAAATTGTGGTCTCCAATCCAAAGATAAAACGTGTTACGTGGACGATTTCTGAGTTTCATCATTAATTTAAAAACCAGCTATTATACATTATCTTTTTATTATAAATAAATACGGAGTATTCAAAGATGTTTAATTAATAATACATTTAAGCACTTCTTATCCATAAAATTAAATTAATTTTTAATTGTTAATAATATGATGATGATAAATAGTATGCTTTATAATCTTCCGTATTCGAATTGGCAAATAGGTTAGCTAGGTAGTGTTGTAGTTTGAGATAGACATTAATAGTGGATTATGAAGGATGAGAAAGAAAACACAAATGGTTATCTTAAACAATACGACTTGTAACTGTGGCAGAGGGTCAACGCTTATCTGAAACACACACACTGTTATTGATCTACGCCATCTCTGCAAATCTTCTTCATTCCTGTTCTTCTAATATTTTATCAGAACACAGTTTCGACGGCTGGAATCCACTTCACATTCACCCCACCATGTTTTCGCAAATCACTGTTACTGTTCAACAGAACCTTACATTTTTAATAATTTTATTAAGTATTAATGCTAATTAAGAATTTAATCAAACTGGAAAATTACTTCTCTATTCTCTTTACTTTTGCTTCGTGTTGAAGACGACGATAGAAAAATAAATCATGGGTAAAATGACAGGGACATGAATATTAAAGAGACATTCTATTCTATCATGTCTTTTCTTTTCACTCCGGAAAATAGTACGGAGAAGACAAAGTGGCAAAACCCATCTTCTTTGTCTGAAGGAAGCATGAAATGAAAGAATGGTATGTCACACTATTTCTGCTAAGAATTGTTCAATAAAACATTGACTAACGCGTAGAAATGTCCACAGCAACTACCAACGAGCAAGTATTCAACAAATCTGAAGGTAAAGATCTTAGTGTTGTGTAAGAAGATTCGCAGCATTAGTCATTAGCATGAACCATCACTACTTATTCATACTCAGGCTTAAGCAAAATGCACCATCGTTATTTCCGACATAATTAATTTCACTTTAATTATTTTTTTACTGTCTTTTTTTTTTCTGTAAATCATATAATTGGGCACAAGAATCTGTGGTAGCTAATTGATAGCAATAATATTGGTAATAGTATAGAATCGTGTGGTGTTGTTTTCAACAATGGTGGCGTGGCGTGACAGATGCAAGAAATTTGGAACTTTTTGGTTCCAATTATTGGCGTAGAGAGTTATGTTGCGGCTAGCAGTCATCTTTTCCCAGCTCAAGGTCAACCTACTCGTGTTCAAACTTCATCCATGAGAAAGAAAAATTCAACTCAAATACTTTTCAATTTTATTAATACTTAATATTTATTAAAATATCTCATTGCTCATTTTTAACACTATTTTTTTTAATAAGTTAAGGGGAGTATTTGTGCTTGTACAACTTTTTTTTTAGTTTTACAACTTCTTGAAACATATGAAATGAAAGTCTCTCATTTCAGTAGAGACCAATGAATAAAAACTTGACAAAAGTGAGTGCAAATTGACATATATAATAGTTATATATATTAATGTCCTTGGTCTTATCTAATCTTTGTAAACAACATTGGCCTGCATTTGCTTGTGTTTGATTTTGATTTTGATGTGAAGATATTTGGATTTAACAGGGCTAAGTCACCGTCCCAAGAAGTGATATTTATTGTGTGTTGAAGAAAGTGAATTAGGTTTCAAGTTTCACCAATAATGTTAGCTCATCAGTCCAATTTAATACTAATCATGATCTTATCCACCACGATATTACCTATTTAAACCGATTTTAATAAATATAGATATCTCTGCCAACTGTGGTCACTGTTCTGTTTTTTTCTGCTCTTCTTTTGTTTCTGTTTCCTTAACTGCGGTTTTTCGTTCATTGAAAAACCAGGGTTTCATTGCATTGTTAAATTTCCAATCTCGGTAGCAATAATTAAACAGATTGGACAATCGTATTGGAAAGATTTTTGTGGAAAAGACAAAATGGAAAACCGTTGGGCTTAATCTCAACCTACGTATTTTGATTGGATACGGTATAGTTCTGGTATTAGGTACAAAATTACAACTATAGCCATGTTAATACGAAAGTAATTATTGATAGAAAAGTAATAAGATAATAAGATTCACGATGACTAGATGTCATTCACTCAACATATTTTCTTTTATATACTACTACAAATCACTCTCCTTAACATGACTTTCCAATTCCATGATGAATTCAAACATAATATCATTTTCATTAATAATAACAATTTATTTTCTGCATCATAATTTGCATAAATATAAGTAGAAAATATAAATTTCATGAACTTGCACATTGATGAGCATATAGTGTCAAATACGCATTAATAACAACATTAACATTCTATATTATTTAGTAGACATAATGCGTATTCTTTATCCAAATATTTTGGATTGTAACAATTTTGTTAAAGGGTTAATAATCATAAAATGAATGTTAATATGTTCTATTGATATTTAATATTTTTGAACTTCTCCTTTAACGAATTTCATATGCTTCACATATTTAAAATACTCATCGTTCTTAGAAAAGAAGACAAGTATAAAATTATTATAATAAATCTTTAACAATTTGACAATACTATCAACTATTTTTGGATGCATATCAATTAAACTTTTATGAATTTAAATTTAAAATCAATTCATAACACAGTCACGTAATAATCAATCCATAAAATTTCAAAGTAATTTAATTACCAAAATTCTACCATTCACATATACATAATTTTAAATTCAAACAACATGCCTCTTGATCAATATTTTCAAATGTAAGTTATAGTTTTTATACATTTTTAGTTAAATAAAATTGCCCCACATCATAATATCTTAGAATTTATGATTCTAATCTAAATTATAATAGTGAAAACCATTATCAAATTGGTTACCATCAATTGATGTCAGTACACTTTTTGTTGCCATTGCACAATGCTATGAATGGTTTTAAGGGCAAAGGAAGGGTTGCTTAATAGAGTGGGTGGTGTTATTTTAATAGGTAAACTCTTTTATGGCCTTCTATTTGGATGGAGACTCTTATTTCCTTCACCCATTCTTAATTCAGTAGCTTCTCATCAAAATCGACAGTTTTTACAAACAAGGAGATTTCTTCTATTTCTTTAAAACCTCAAAAGAATACTATATTATTACCTTTTAATAAACTTATTTTTTTTTAATTTGCAACAATCGGAATCATAATCTTATATTAGAAAATGATTTGGTGAGGTGTGAAAAGAAGTTTACAAGAGAAAGATAATTTTGGAAGGAAAAATGAGTGTTTGAAGTGAAGTGTGTTATCTTTTGTTTAGTTGAACAAGTCATTCGTTGAACGTAGACTTAGGAAGCAATGGTGGATGGTCCAATCATTAAGTATCCAATGTAGAGGACTTTTTGGTCAAATTCAGTTGACTAACCTTTCTTGCAGAAGAAGATGAAGAACAGGTCCAAATAACTTCCACAACTTTTTACTGTTTCTACCTATTTTTCTAACTGGACAAAACTAATTTTTGTAAGTGTTTTTTCAATTTAATCTATTTGAATAATTTTAGTTTTATCTTTTAACAAATGTGTTAATGTATTTTTTGTGTTAAATGTATGACGACGATGTTATTAGATTGACATTCACACTATACTATGTATTATATAGCGTGGTTTCATTAATTTGATGAAAGAAACTGTATTTAAAAAAACAAGAGCACGAAACTAAATTGAAAAAAGAATATTTAATCATAGTATTACAGGATAATATTGTTGTAAGTAAAGGAGAGACAATATAGATATCCACGCAAACAAGCCATTGGTCGTATTAAGGGTATGGATCAAGTCACGTACAGAAGGCGGCTAGCTCACACATTTAAGGCAAAAAAAACATTTTCTTAAAAGAAAATAAATTTAAAACTTAAAAAATATTTTTGAATTTTATAATTTAAAATATATTTTTGGATTCAGAAATATCTTCTTAATTTTGTAATTTCAAAAATATTTTTTTCTTAAAAAATACATTCTGAATTTAGAATCTGAAATATATTTTCAAATTCTTCTAAGTTTTATAATCTATAATGTATTTTTTAATTTACACATCTTAAATTATAGAATTTGAAATACAAATTTATAAATATTTTTCAGATTTTATAATTTTTAAGATTTTTTTAAGAAAAATATTATTGTTTATAAAATTTATAAGGTATTTCTAAAAGATTCTATAATTCAGAGTTTTTTCGAATTATTCATTCTGAAAATGAAAAAAAAAAATCAATAGAATAAAAATATTTTTAATATTTTAAGAAGTATGGGATGCCAGTGGAAGTTATGTGGTGCGCACAGAAGGCCCGCGGTATTTCTTTTAGGCATTCTGCACCGTAGCACTGTACCCAATTACAAGGGGAAAAGACAAAAATACCATTAAAAAATGGGTACAAATAAAATTACATTCCAAACTTTTTTTTTGGAAATACAATAATCTATTTGGATAAATTTTTCTAGAATGTATTATTTTCAGGATATTTTTATCCAGAATGGAATTTTAATTTTTTGTTTTCGAATTTTTATATTCGGAACACAATAATCTCTTCCGTATCTACTTTTTCAGAATGTATATTTTTAATTCTGGATTTTTATTTCCGATATAAAAAGGTATTTTCAAAAATTTTGAAATTGTGTTGGAATGCAGTTTCAAAAGTGTTGTGTTGGGTGCAGGAAGCAATTGCCTTTCTTTTACCTTTTCTAAAATCATGGTTGGACCAAACCCATACATCACCAAAAAGAGGTGATGCTATAAAACAAAAAGGCTCCGTGACCCAAGAAATCATGCACAGATAATAAATAAATAGTAGACGAAATTATTATTTTTACCTTTTTTGAAAATATATGACACTTCGCATTAGTTATCGAAACTAAAAAAAAATCATAGAAAATTTCTTGAAATTTCATCTAAATAGTGAAGTATTGCCTGCACTTTTGAATGACTGAACTTGTGTGCTTAGAGTTTCAAATTTAGTAAATAAAAAAAAAATCTAAAATCTATTTTACCATCAACAATTGGAATAAAGGAAAAGGAAAAAAACTATTATTTTATATTTTTTCTAAAAAAAAGAATTTTTTTAGATCCTTACAGTGTTACTTCCCTTCTATGTACGAAAACAAACTTATAGCGTATATAAATATTTAAGAATCAAAAGATTTGAAATCATGTTATAACAATGAACTTGTCATGATAGTAAGAGGTATTTTTTAGAGGTTAAGAGTGGTCCATTCCTCAATGACACACAAGTAGTACGAAGATAAAAAAAAACAGCAGTTAATTGTAAATAAAAAAACAAGAGAATGTATAAAATATTCATCACTAGTTATCCATCCATCCTACCTAAATTTAAATTAATCTTGTTATAGAAAAAATATTCATCACTTTTGATTTTTTACTTAACACTGAAATATAAAACATAATAGTACGAAGTGGACTTTAAGCCTAACTCAACCCCATAAAACCGGCACAATGGGGTGAGGTTTGCATCCACTTATAGACTATGAAAGGCTCACATCTCTAGTCGATGTGGGATCTCCAACACATAATGTTACAAGTATCAGGTTTCGATAGATGCAAATGTTTTGTCTTGTCAAATAAAGTGTTATAATTTTGTGTGAAGATAGGTAAATTTTTTGCTTATATATTTGATATGACAAGTTTTTATTTGGATAAATGATGTAAATACAAAGTCTGAAACATTCATAGTATATATTGAATACTTTGTGATTATAGAGAATGTTCGTCTCTTTGTAAGTTATAGTAACATCTCAATAGAGCATTTTTATCAAATATTTCTTGAAAAACATGCTCAAATTCTCCATGAAAATAACTTTTCTAATTCTACAAAGACAATTAGTTGCATTTTGTCCTATACTTTACTCAAATTTGGAAATAAGGTATTTGCGTAAAGGAAATATACACATTTAATACTACATGAACATCATTTAATGCATAAAGGAAATATACACATTTAATACTACATGAACATCATTTAATGCATTTACGAGCTTGAACATGACAAACAGAAGTTCAAGAAGATGAATGATTCAAGACCTCACAACAATTCTAAGACCTCACACCATGGCTGTGAAGAAACATCCACTGCTCTCTGACAAAGACGACGGAAGATATCAAAGAGATCATAACTGCTGCAGAAACCACAACTGATCCCAAATAAACTTGTTCACTATATCTTCGCAGAGGTGGACAATAAGTGCTGCTAATGTCATTGAACGTTTTCCGAACAAAAGCGCAATCAACTAACTCAGTAAAAAATGGTCCATACTCAAATAAACCATGCGTCACATTTACTGCATCTCCCAGTTTCGTGTAAATGATCGGTGTCAAACGACCTGCACTCGTACATTGTTCAGCCAACGAAACCTTGCACTTATAATTTCTCCAAACCTGAAAATTCCAAATGTTAACTAGTTGCATACATATGCCTTCAATTCAACATGGTGTAAATATATGAATGGATGAATGTTTTGTGGTTCATACCTGGGTGGCGTTTTGGAATGTGACTTCCCCTGAGGCGCAGTTGCGAGGTGTTAGGTCTGAATTAAATGGATTGCAGAGAAGAGGGACGAGGGGACCTGATTGATTGTAGTTTGCTGGGGTATTTGCGTTTGTGAAGTTGGAGATGACTTGGTCAAATGCTTTAATGATGTTATATGTGAGGACCTTGCTTTGTAAATATGTTTCCAGAACAGCTGCTTTCTCCACGCATGGAAGAATGTCATCCAATGCAGTGTGGGCAGTGGGGTTCACAACCCACTCATCCATCGCAACACATGTATCTCCAGTCACACTGTTACAAAAGAACATACATGCATGAGAAATGTTAAAGGAGTACAATTTTTAACTCATTCTTTTTTAATACATGCTTTTTCGTTGGTTGAAATATATTAACAATCATAACAAGTTCATGAGGATAAACTTACTTATGAACAAAAAGAAATGCAGCACAGAGTAACAAGGTACAAGTGACAAGAATCCATCCAGTAACTACCAAGCTGCAGCCACAAGAAAACACTGTTTACTGAACAGGAACTTTAACCAGAGACAAATCCACCAGTGATTTAAACATCCTGAAGAAAAATAAATGGATTAAACTTACGAGTACACAGGACACCGCCACCCAAGGAAAGAAAAGACTGCATACACACGAAACCAAAATGAGATCATATAATCTGATAAACACTTGGCATAGAGTCCAGATCGAATAAGACAAACTCAAACATACAGAGTCGGAGAAATGCAACAAAGAACAAAACAACAGCAACAATAATAAGCGCCAGTCTTCTGCAGATGAACACAGCAAATATTGATGGTTAGCAAAAGAAATATTTCAAAATAAACAAATGAAATCTTAGTTTATGTACTCACACTCCATCTATGACTTTGTGTATGGTCTTAGAGTTTGTTTTAACCTTGTCCGAGAGAGAATCAGCAGCACGAACGATTTTGAACTTGATGTCATCAAGCTCCGAGCCGAGATCTATGTGTAGTGGCAGAGCATTCCCACTCACAATCTGCTTAGCCGAATCAAAATAAGTTGACATGGTGTTGAGGTTTTCAGATACGAATTGAGCCTGATTCAAAACGTAATCAAGTGTGTTGGAAGTGCTTCCACCGATCTTCCCCTGAGCAGAGTACAACTGAGCGCATCCACCTCTAATCGTAAAAAAATAAATGTTCTTGGTTATGACACATCAAGACGTCTATATTTGTTCTAAGAGAGATTATAACAACAATTTTCAGTGTTAATTGAAATCGATTGAAAACTACAAAATTAGAAAAACAAAAAAGAGTGGTTGAATGAAAAGGGAGAGAGGATACACTGTGAGAACGGTGCTGAGGATAAGCAAGAACAATGACAAATAATGGACTAATTTAGAATAGTCGTTTGGTTCTCCTCCGTTACAACAACAGCAGTAACACCCACAGCTGATAAGTAAAAGGACTCCAAAAATCACGAACCAGGCTAAAGCCGCAGCGAAAAAAGGAATCGCAGTACACATAACTGACTGCAGCGTCGCAAGAACAATTCCACGTAAGCAAATTAAATTATGCATCAATATTTCTCTCAGCTAAGAAAACGAGAGAAACAACAATAAAAAAATATGTAATTAATTTTACTAAAATTATATAACACAGTGAAATAAAGGTCAACATTAAAATCAAGTTCTCAATTTGAAATTCGAATTTGAATAAAAAAAAATGCAGAAAAAAATGGTTACATTTAATGTTATATATAATATTCCAAGAAAAAATCCTTAATCAGTGATTCAGAAGTTTCACACCTTAACTAAGTGGAAATTATCACAAGGTAATTCAAGTTATCTCAAAATAGCACTAATTAGTGATGTACACTCTTTCTCTAAATTGAAAAACTTGAAATAACCAATAGGAGCTCGAACGCGTCATTGAGTTGAGAAGCATGGAGAACACATGGCAAAAGCGCGTGACGCAAATACCAGAGAAGATGAAACTAATTGGAGAGCCTAATTAGAGTAATCAATGGAGGAATGTTGTAATTGCATTGCAAGAAGAAGAGACTAACCGTTATATAATAGACGTTGCTGATATTCCAACCACCGGTGTAACTGTTAAAACCGTTAAACCAATCTTTCCGGCGAGTTCTCTCCTTAGCAAGCACCAGAGTCCCATTCCTTGGACTTGCACCTTCCGCCGTTGATCTCCTCGCCGTCCATGGCGGCAACAGCACCACCTCCTCGTACAGCTCCTGGGCAACAACTTCAATGCCATCTGAAAAGAATAAGAATCTTGAATTGACATAATGAAAATAATAGCAATGAGAATTAAAGAAAGAAGAAAAATAACCTGAAGGTGTTGCTGCAGAAGCGGAAAAGAGAAAGAGAACGAGAAAGAGGCAGAAGAAGAGAAGGAAGAAAGAGTGATTGGAGTTTGATGTGAAGCGGAGCATGATTGTAACGAGATTAAGGTTATGGTTATGGCTATGGCGTGCATGCGTGTGGCTTCTGCTACTGACAATTAACATGCTTGCAAAACCAAAATACCACTACATCTTTCTCTTTTATTCATCCAATCTATTCATTATTATTTTTTCACTATTGTTTTATTCTCAAAAATAGGAAAAGTAAAATTCTTTCTTCAACCAATTAAAAAAAATGTAAAATAATAAGAATATAAATGAATAAAAAGTAATTAATATTATCTTTAAATGAAAAAAAAAACGTTTTTTTTTAAATGTGACATTTTATTAAAAGGAAATATTATAGTCTTAATTTGCTCTCACAAAAATCACCTTAATAATTAATGAGTGAGTGAAATAAATGTAATATATTTATTAAGAGAATGAGAGGTTATTTTATTAAAATTATATATAAAAAAACATATTTATAATAATTTCAATTTATACATTAACCGGAAATTTTTTTAATCTTTTTTTTTGTTAATAGTTTTTAATTTAATAGTTTTTTTTCATTTTTTTATTAAATTTTAAGGTGGTTTTCCAATAATTAAGATAATAACTTTCTTAGTTTAGTAAAATATTTTTTAATTTTATTAAGCAAGTAATTAAAACATCTGTGATATATCAATCAATACTAAATTTACAACAAGATGAGTTTATATTTTCAATTTGTTTTTCACCATCCCATCTAGCAAGTCAACTCATCCTATTAGAGGTGTGGTAAATTAATCCATTCACCCATTTTTTAATTAAAATTAAAATATTTAAAAAATAAATATTTTTTTATTATATTATTTGAAATATATAAACATGCAGTAGTATTATTATAACTTAAAGCATCAAAAACTAAAAATTAAGTTGTAATTATTAATTATAATAGAATAATTTAACATATAAAAATAATTCTCTCAATTTATATAATTAGATATATTGACTAATCCATTCTAAACTTAAAATCTTAAAAAATATTAATATAATTAAATGTACATATTTTAAAAGTTAAAAATATAAATTAAAATATATATAAAAAATGACCAAATTCGCCCTCTATAAGTATGAGTTAAGGTTCTTAGTCTATTCTAATTATAATGAATCAATCTGATTTGATGTATCTTTTACGAATCAATAAAGAGATAGATCAAAACAAGTTGGACTCATGATTTTGTTATTCTTTAATTTTTTTATTTAATGTATATAATGTACACAATATTTGAAATTTAAAATATACTCATAAGAATATAATTAATAAATATAATTTGAACTTTACAAATAAAAATAAAAAATCTTTTAAAAATTAGTTGGCAATTATGATGTTCATTTGATTTATGGTATATAATTAATGGTTGGAAAAATAAATAAATGTACACCTAATACATTTATAATACCCATTCAATAAAGATATATATGAGATGTTGTGGAAGTGTTTGATAAAATGAATGCTGCATTTATCACCATTAGTAATTGTTACTTAACAATATTTTAGGAATACAATTGTTATATTTTGGTTGGTAATCTTTATAACTTAAGATATAACTATTGATAAACCTCACCATTGAAATATATTGATATATTGTAAAGTTTAACATCTTAGGTGCTAAACAGGGTCTTAACTCATTAAAATAAAATAAAAATTATATCTTAGAAACATATATTTGTGTCAACAACTCAAACGAAATATTAGAGTATCATTTTTATAAGATTTTTTGTATGTTAGAATAAAACATATAAAATAAAAATAAAAATGATGTGACAAAGTGGAGCATACAATAAATAAATTAAAATTTAAGAATGAAAATCTTAAATAAAATATCTAATATTTTAATTTTTGTTGGATGGGTTTGGTTCAATCCTCAAAGTGACTCCTTCCCCATAAAGTGGATTGGGTGAAGGTTAAAGTAAGACTTCATTTAATCGTTGAATATTTTATATGATTACACGAGTTCTTAAAATATTATAAATGATAAATTGACTCCTAAATACTTTATATTAATTATAAATTGGTTTTCAATTAATATTTACTATTTTCAACTTAATTAGAAGGTTATAGTCCAATTCAACTTGTCCAACTAGATCGAACTAATCCAATTTGAGTTCAAACTAACACGATATTGTGTGACATGGGTCTAACTTGTGTGACATGGATCTAACTTGGTTGATCCTATCTCAACTTGAATTAACATTATGTGATTTTGAAATTGGTCCAACATAGGTTAGATTTGTCTTGGTCTGACTCGACTTATCCATAAATAAAACCAATTTTACTCAAATTGATGTGAAATTGACACGACTCAAATATAACTCGATTCAACGTGATAATTTATTGGATAAATATTTTTTATTTGTATATAATTTTTTTTTTTTCATTTTTAAATAAGTTTTTAACTTTAAAAAATGATTCATGGGTGGGTTGATCCTTACCCATAGGACTTTTGTTAGCATTTTAGCTTTACGAACTTCTTATTTGAGTTTTTTTGGTCAAGTAAACATTATTTTTTCGCGACCCATATGAGTTGAGACAAATTGATAGATATAACTTCAATATACATGTTATTAATTTAAAGTTATTGTCACAAGTTTTCTCAAAAAAATGTGTCTTACATTCTGAAATTTTAAGTATTTGAAGTTATCTACTTCAAAAAATTTAATTCCTCCAGTAATAATTATATGTGTGAAGGTAATTGACTCAATAGTATCGTAGTTACTTATAAAATAGTTAAATCGTGTATACTTCCCCATACCCGTGGTAAAGTAATTAATGAGAGTGGGTTTCAAAACCATAACTATTTGTTTCTGAAAATAGGAGAATGGGCATGAAAAAATGCAACTTACGGAAAAAAGAGTGAGAAAGACGTTACATATTTCTCTTAAAAAAATAGAAGGAAAACAAAAAATATTAATTATATTTTAAGTAATAGAATATATTATTAATAATTTATTGCTCTTAGTACTTTTTTTAGTATCACATTTTTAAATATTATTTAATTTTTATTTAACTATTATTTCTAAACCTGAAAATAACATTTGTTACTCTCTGTTATCTAACTGTTATCAGTAATCTTACATTTGACTTAATCTTAATTACTTACATATATACTTATTTTTTTTATGTAAATGATTTTTTTTTAAATATTTTATTAAAATTAAGAAATTTATTATAGTTTTAAATTTTTCAAATAAAAAATAAATTAAATAATCGATTGTATTTATTAATATTTATAATTTTATTATAATATAAATAATTTATATAGAAATAAAATAAAATAATTAATTTATCTCACTTCTCACTCTCTCTTTTTTTTTACTTTTTCTTTCTTTATTGACTCTTTCATTTTCGTCACTCAAGAACAAAAGCCAAGTGGAAGGCAAAGATTGCATTTGATTTTATAGTACCGAAAGTTTAGTATTAATTAAAAAGGGGTTTTGAAGAAGGTTTTGGACCCAATAATTAATACGATTTCAAAATCGAGGTAAAGCATGGGTTATGAGGTTAATAAATATTAATTAAGTTGAATATTTTTTCATGACTTACAAATAAACAATGTAAAAAAAATGAAGTTTTTAATAATCAATATAAAACGTTTTTACCTTTCACGTTGTTTGAATTGATAATGCCCTGGTTTTATAACGGATCTAAAAAGAATAAGTATAATTTGTCGTATTAAATCATTATTAATTTTTAAGTTCTCAAATAGGTTTCATCCTTTTAAAAAACCATAACAAGTCTTTATATTAAATTGATGAAAATACTAGTGTAGCAAAGGATGATATTCAATTTGTTTTTTCAAAACTCGTCATCAAATTGAAAATTCTCATCTACAAAGACATGTATTAAAATAAAATTATTTTAAAATTGATTATATAAATAAAAATCAATATAATATTGAGTTTTCAATCATTTAATTATTATTATTCAACATAAATAATAATTTCCGATGATATAAAATTATTGTTTTTCAATCAATTTTATTTAAATTATTAATGATATTATATTTAACTAGCAAAAAGTTGTCACATGTATTTACCTTTTTATTAGATTTAAAAAATTGTATAACTAATTCATATATATAGTTTTTTTTTAAATAAATTAAAAAATTATATAGCCGTTACTTTTAAAATTAAAATCAAGTATTCATTTATTTATTTTATTAAATAAATTATTATTTTTATTAAAAAATAAAATTATTCTATTAAAAATGACACTAGAAAAATGACCATAGTATTCAATTAAAAAATTATTTCAATAAAATTATATATAACCGTTATTTTTAAAAGAGAAGTTATTTATTTATTTTGAAATAAAAAATTATTCAATTATTTATTTGAAGAAATTATTTTTATTATTAAAGGAAATAATCAAAATATTATCCACTTTTTTATTTTGACAAAAAAATTATTATAATAATTATTGAAACAAAAAAAATATTATTAAACTATAGAATATTTTATTAAAATTAATTAAAATAAATAATTTTATTCAATTTTAGTGTAGGTATTTTTTTATTGTGTAGGTAATTTTTTATTGTAGTTAGTTATTTGAATTTTGAAAATTAATTATTTAAAAAGTAAAATTGTAAGAAATTGTATATACAAAATAGATGTATCTTTTGTAGGAGTAGTTAATTAAAATAAAAAATAGTACAAATTCTCACACATATACATATAATTTTATAATAATATTACTACAAAAAATTTCGTAGCTGTTATTTTTAAAAAGTAAAATTTATTTAATTATTTTGAAATAAAAAAGAGTTATACAATTATTTATTTTATTAAATAAATAATTTTTAATTTATTAAAAGATAAAATTATCCAAATAAAAAATGACAGCCAAAAAATTACCAAATAATATATCATCTTTATATAATAGTATAAATAGAAAATATATTGATAATATTTTCTGAATCTCTCTATATATAAGTTAATTTCATCTCACTTTTCAATTATATGGATGACTTTTGTTTTTTCTTATATGGAAATAATATTGAGGGTTTTGGCTTAAATTAAATTAATATACTTGTGTTCAATTCTTTAGTTATAATAAATTTAACTAAAACTCCAATTTTACTACCTTTTTATCTATACTTTTCCTTCTTAATTCTGTCTCTTTCATTTTACCTTTCTTTATCTTTATTATTAAAATTCCTATCTTTCTAAAATTGTTTACCTTGTGTCAAAATCCAAATTATTCTGTGCAAATCTAAAACATCATTTATATATTATAAACTTTTTAATCTAAAATTTAATCGTAATGCAAGTGGATGAAAATAAAATACATTGAAATTTAAAATTACGCTGAAGATGAGGAACCACAATTATTTGATGTTTTAACTGTAGAATGACCGTTGGTTTAGATATGGACATAGAATGTAGCACATCCTAGTGAATCAATGAACAGCTTCACAATTTTGTTCCTTTTCTAGATTCATTTTGTCTAGTCAAAAGCACGATTCTTGACTATGATTTAACCACAATTATTATGATCATAATAATATCTTTTATCAATGTACAGACATAACTTGGAATTGGGAACCACGTGATGCCATTAAGACAAAACCCCCGACCAAGTGATTAATTAAACAAAATCTTCAATTTCGAGAGAGAAAGAGAAAGAGAACTTTGAACATTTCACCTCAGTCAAAATATCATATCACAGTAATTAAAAAATTAAAAATTGAAGTACTAAACTGATAATCCATTATTTTTTTTTATTTTTTTTTTGGGTGGTGGTGCTTGTTCATTAGTGTAGCTAACACAGTGGGGATCTATGAGGGATCCCTTTTCTTCTACTCATGCTGGTGGCCATATCTTCATCCGAAACCTTGTTATTGCTATTGGCCATGAATTTTGCACACACAGTGCTCCATCCACTCCTCCTCTTCCTTACAATCTCTGTGCAAGACATGCTCATGTTGTTCTCAGACCCTGATGACCCTGAACATGAACTCATTGGCTCATCACAATCCACAACCGTTGAACGAGTCATCTCCTCATCCCCCATCTCTTGTGGGATCAGAAAGTCAGGACTTAGTTGTAGGGAGTTGCATGTTCTCAAGTATGGAGAGAGATCCTTATAGTGTTTCAGCACAAAATCAACCTACATGTCCACACACAGAGGAAACATTAGCCACTCTTTAACAATTCAACAACCAAAGTTTATATGCATGCACTTAATTTATGGAAGTTCAATTTCAGTTCACTGGTATCTTTGAATCATTGTACATATGCTATATTGGACAAGTGATGAGCAAATTACAGGAATTTTTTTATGCTATATTGGACAGAAAACTATCAGTTTCTATACAATAACCTACATATCCAGACACACACACAAGTGAATTTTGCTTGTTTAGTATAAATTTGAAGTGTATGTACCTTGCATCCAAGAGAGCAATGGATAAAAGGCTCTTGAAGACTTCTATCACAGGAGGTGCAGTAGTTTCCTGACCCTTTGAATTGCCGGTTTTGAGGTCTCTTTTTGATGAACACCACCTTGGCACTATTGATGGTATAGGCCTAACAATAGAATTCATCAGAAAATTAACCATATCAAATTGAATTTTCGCTTTTCTTATGGTACAAAAGCTGAATTGGAATCCAATGTATTACTGTTACTTTATTTAGCTTTATGTATGTGTGTGTACCTGAACGTTGGAGCAGTCTATGAGTTTCTGAAGATCTTCCATCCTAACAACATCATGATAAACGTAACGGCGAATCTGAAGAAGCCTGTGGAAGCGATGAGATGGCAGACAGTGAGGACAAATACTGGTGCAACAATCTAAGCAGAAGACATTCTTCTCATTCTTTTTAGCGTTCTCATGGTAAGAGCACCCCACAAAGAACTTTTGTGTGTAAAGAGCTTCCAACCATGCAGGCTTTTGGTATCCCTACAATAATCAATCATCACCAAAACAAAGCTGATAAATCATCACTACAACCAAAAGGGTCATGCATAATCATCATCAATAAGAATGTAAACAGAAAAGAGAGCGAAATCAAGGGAATTCAATTGACCATGATCATGGAAATTAAGCTTGCAAGAGAGCCTCTTAGAATTCTCCTCGAGCTGTGATCAAGTTATGGCGAGTAGTAACTAAGGAGAGAAGCACACAGAGAGAGAAATAGAAGAGTATTTATGGAGGTTCACAAGAGGAGTGAGGAGAGAACATAAACATTTATTGTTTGAATAATAGTAGTAATAATAATAATAATAGATAGAAAACAATTTTTGTATAGAGGAAGGGTTGTGATATGATAGACAGAGAAATAAAAGAGAGAGAAACCGAAAGCCATAAAGAAACAAGTTAAGCTATGAGGGGAACGTGGGCGCTGTTTCTGTGTCTCCCATTCTCTTCTTAGGCCCCTAAACTAAACTATTCTCTGCTCATCTTCTTGGCTTAAGAGCTCTATTGCTAAACAAAACTACTCTCTCTCTCCTTGAACTCGCTGCACTTTTTATTATTATTTTTCCATATCATATTAATCTCCACCTCTCTCTGATTCACTATATCTAGGAAACAACCACTTGCTAATAGCCACTTGATTTTGGACTTTGAAATAGAGTGCCATATTTCATTATTTTTGTGCAAATGTCATTGCTGATTCAATTTTTACACTCCAATTTCATTTTATAAGACTTTTGGCTTCTTTCTTCAACCTTTTCTCAATGAATGCTGACAAATTAGTAACAAAGTGCCTGGCATATGCTTAACTAAAACCAGGGTAAATTTAATTGACATATATATAATACATCTACACGAAATAACATTAGTTTTGGTAATAATGCAAATGGAATTAGATCTTCCTTGTTTTTTATTATTATTTGGAGAAGTCGGTCAGTTGCTCAGCAGAAGTTTAAAAATGAAAACAGAATGAAAAAGGGAAAGAAAAGGGTCAGAGCGTTTAGTTGAGAAAGCAGAACAGAACTTGGAGCCACCTTTTCTCCAAACACTATTTTTAAGCTTTCTTTAGTTTCCTTTGTGCCATATATGTTGGACTTCTGCATAATTAATAATGTAGATTACTATATGGCTTCAAAGCTAAGCAATGAGAGCATAGAGACACCAATCATCAACCTACTTAGCAAGACAAAGCATGAAACATAGTACCAGAAATCAAGACCATACTTGTTTCAGAGGTGGAAATTTATAATAGGGATTGACCTCACACATTTATCTGATGCAAACAGAAAAACTTATTTGATTCTAGTTATAAATAATTTGATATTCAAGCAATAAAGTATGTCTCAATCTATGAATTGAAAAATAACATTGCTTTGCATATGTATCAACTTTTGAATTTTGACAAAACTTTTTTAATTTATATTGAAAATCATTTATACAATATTAAGGGACAAAAAAAACCTGTATAACATTTGTGATCACTCACTCCCCTGTGTCTTAATTTATTGTTTGTGGTTACGCTTCTAAAACCAATTGTCCATCCTATCAAGTGCTTGAATTTGTTTTTAAAAGGAATATAAACTCACATGCATAACCAGTGTAGCAGCTTGAAGAGGCTAAAGTATTGAGAACAGTATGTTGAATTCTGACCATAAATCGGAGAGTTGATTTGGCAACAATTCTGAGCAGGCTTGTAGCTAGGTAACTAGCCACGATTATGACATGTACTTAAAAAGTCACGTTTTGTGAACCTCAAATCCAGCTAGGAATGTTACTGCTGCTAACAACAAACAATTTAAAGATTTTGTTAATCTATGGGACCAATTTGACTGTTTCATTTTTGACACCATGAAATTCTATGGAACAGTGGAAGTGGGGTAGTAGGAATTAGCACTTTGTCCCAGCTTGGCAGTTTTCTCTTTTGCTGCAGACCAAAATTCTAAATCTACTGCAGGTGACTTAGAATGTGTAGGAACACTAAAATGATGGCTAGTTTTGTGTTTTAATAAGACAACCAAATCCTAAAAAGAATATGATATAGTTATTGTGCAAACTTTCCCATCCTCCATTTTCTGACTAACTAAAACAATGACAATGAAGATACATGCTTTCCAAACCAAATTATTCATCCACTCAGTGCAAAAATTGGTTCCTAGTGCTATGTGCTGTGCATATGGCCTCACAGAGATGGCAGCATCGCCTAAACTGAGCCAACTAAAATCTGAAACAAGACATGTACGATGAAATCCCATGTTTTTTGGGGAATCAAATATGGGCAACATTAACCAATCAACCACTCCACTAACCCAATTTCTGTGCACTACAATAATTATCAGAATTTCTAACAAACGTTTGACAGACAGGCACAACTCATTAAGCACTAACCAGCAAAATTAACGACAAATTAATTTATGGGCTTAATTTAGTGCTAATTTTGAGGACCTTGCTTGTTGTGCCTTTAGGCCATAACCAAGAGTTATTCTTGGGGTTTGAACGAATAGGAGATAAGTCTTTCTTTTTTTGTTTTCCTTCTTTACCCTTTACCCTTGCTATGTGGTTTTCCTAATTCCCGTTTCACGTGATCCTTAGCCTTGGCGTGATACCTGACAGTCCGTGGTGTCACTTTTGGAAAAACAATTTCACCAACAAGACTAGTAAAACAAGTTGATTCCTGGTTTAACTTATCTTGAAATTTCAGCTCTATGTAGCTCCTAAGCTCTTTTAGCCATTATTCTAAGCCAATTTGGAAACTCAGAGCCGTGTATAATATAGCTATATTCATGATGCATAAATTGTATGATAATGAACGCAAACCTAGTGCATAACAGGTTCAACAAAATGAGCACCATGGTTAATATCGTATGATACCAAAATGTTGAGAAATACGTTAACAGAAGAAAAGAATTGTCACCCCCACCCCACGTGCCATGAAAAGCAGAATGGTATCATATCAGCAAAGGAGCTCACGTGCAAGGGATCCAAGGACCAAAATTGAAGAGTGTAGAGGATCCTTTTCCATGATAGAATACAATGTTATAAAGTTTGTGTGTATGGTGTGGCAGTCAAAGGTCAAAAGATCCAGAAGTTGGCAGAGATGATGAGGTTAGATTAGAATGAGAAAGTGTGGGTCAGCGGGTGAGCCGCACGAGGGGATCTATCTGCAGAGGCCACTGCAATTCTACCTCACCCTCACTTTCCCCTCCTTCTTTAATCCCACACTCCCTTCCACATCTTCTATTTTATTTCCCACCCCTTATTTTTTAAACCCTTTCTCACGTGCAGAGCCGTTTTCAATGACCAGAGGACGATGTGCCATTTTCACCTTCCTCCATTCACACATTTCACAACTCACAACTTTCTGATGAAGATCATACTTCATCTTTGTTTGATTCAACACACAGGCAAGTCAGTTTTGGGAGGGATTAGTATCATTTTCATCACTAGCAGTACAACATAATGTTATGAATGATTGCATAAATCTATAGACACTGCTGAACTAGAGTACAGATACATGTTGTGCACGTGAGTTTATTGAAAAATATTAGGGTAGGAGCACTTAAAACTAAAAACAGGAAAGTCAGGTGAGGTATAAAATGGTGTGAATTTGTGATTGCAATAATTGTGTCAATGGCATTGCTCCTTACTTTTATAAAGGTCAATGTAGTAGCATGAGATTGGTTTCTTGATGAAAGCATGTCATGTGGGACAGCAACACTAAAAGAAACAATGTTAAAATCATGTCGGTTGAGTTGCGTGATCACCTTTACGATTTCACGAAACTACTAAACCCTCATAAAGGATCCTCCTATTTCTACTCAGCTATCAGCATATCCTAATATGACCCACACTATCCAAATATCTAATTTCGCATTTGCACAATGTGGATCATGTTCTTCATAACAATTGTCACCATTATGATGTATGCCCATACACTCATCTATGATGCACTTTACACACACAACCTTTACATCTGGCCCATTCACCACTCCTTCCTTATGCAAATGTCTACAATCTCCTCCTCTGTCAAATTTCCATAGCTCCATGCAACTGAAAAGACCCTTCAATCACCTTGAAATTTAAGAGAAACCAATAAAATTTGTAACCATAGTCTTGGGAAATAATCAATTTACTCTCTCCTATAACTAACACAGACATGTCATTGTTAGACTTGACACAGATATGTGGATGAATACAAAATCAAGTGGTGCAACACAGTTACACAGACATGTGGAAGAACATGTCAAAGGTGAGAGCCACCACACTGACAAATGTGTAATGCACTAACAAGCTAGTGTTTTTTTTTATATTAATTGTTACAGCCTTGCATGGAGATTATGTGAAGCAAAATTTTGGTAATCTTCTTATCAACATACGTTACTATCACCAACTAAACATTGTACTTTGGTGAAAAGAGACATAAATTGTCTCTGGGCTTATATTTAGCTTTGTGGGCAAACTTGAAACATTACCACATAAAACTAAAACAAGATTATAAATAAATCATCACGTAATTAAATTATTCATAAAATATATCAATTGAATCAAACCACATAAGCATCAATTACATTAAGTTCTCAAAAGGATTTTTAAATTGTATAATCTTTGTATACAACCATGTGGAAACAAAAGAAAAATGAAATTAGACAAATGAACTCATTAATTATAGCATGTTAATATTGGAGAGACAATTTACTAAGATAGTATTGAAAGAAAAAGAAATTTCTCCCATTTTAATATACATAATTCATTATACTACTTTACCTAAATTATATTTTAATATTTTAATATTGTTGATTCTAAAATTTATTTACCTATCTTGATCCGGTTTAACGGTTTAAGTTGAAAGGGCGAAAAACCGGTTTTAAAAAAGCGGATAGAAGTATGGAGAAAACGTAAGGTCAGAGAATTTTGTGGATAGAAACTGTATTAACCGCTTAAGCACTTCTCTGCCTGCAACTGCAATCACTTGAGCTCTGAAATTGCAGAGTAATGATGGCTGCTACCCCAATCAAATGCAAACCATTGCTTCCACTTTCTTCTTTGCCAAAACCATCCACTTCATGCTTTTCTTCCAAACCAATTTCCCTTACTTCTCCAATTCCTCCTCCTCTGCATCAGAGAGGACCTGCTGCTGTCTCTGTTGCCTACAACCCCCAAGGCAACTTCGACCTCTCCTTGTTTCCTGATGATGGTAACACAAACACTATCATTACATCCATTTTACTCATCTTCTCATTCATCTCTATCACTGCAATCTACACACATTCACATATACACCACAAGCTAATTCCTAGGATTCTTTTTAACCAACTAAGTTCACATGAAATTCAATGCTATAAAAAGACTCAAAACTGTTTCTTCTGTACAATACTCCCACATCATATAGTCTCAATAGTTTATAACGCTTTAAATACATCTTTTTCCCTTAATTTCTTAATTATAAAAAATATCTCCCTCAACCCCTTGATTATCAAAGATATCTTATAAAACAAAATTATAATAAAATTCTAACTGATTGACTCTAGTATATATAGACTTGGGATGAATTTATGTATGGTTATTTATTATAGGTTCTGAATCTTAGATTTGGTAAGAAAAAAAGTCATACCATAGTGTATATATTTGTTAACTTTTACCATAGTTATTTAAAAAACATGTTAATAATGGTTTCTGATTGACTGAGACTGTAAATTATTTTGAACTGACAGTGGATAAAAGTTAAACTAAAATATAAAATTGTGATGATGAAAATGGAAGATATGTACAATTAAAGGGCCTAAATCCATTTCAAATCAAAGATCTAATTTCATCTCACTTAGGAAAACCATAATAATGAACTTGCTCCATGCATTTAATGGAATGTATTATACTACACTTGAACAGACTTTGGTTGGCAGATGAACCAAAAGTTGCACCTCCTCTGCCCCCAAGTGAAGGGCGATTTGAGGTTGTTATTGACAATGATATTATTACTCGTCTTGATTTGTCCCCTTTTCAAGCTGCAACAGGAATGAAATCCCCTTTATCTGGTAGGCATGCTCATTATCAACCTTCAAAACTGTTTAGCTACTTTTTTTATGTTAACTTGGATGCTACCTGTTTGTGTTAATGTTGCAGTTAAACCAAAAGATTTTCTTGAGCGCTCAATTGGCTTCACCATCAACTATACAAGAGAAGATCCCCATGATCCTAGAGAATTATCAGAGTATCCTGATATTAGAGTGTGGTTTGTGAGACTTGATGCTACCTATCCATGGTTGCCAGTTTTGTTGGATTGGAGAGCTGGAGAACTGGCTCGGTATGCTGCAATGATGGTTCCACACCAGGTGATGTTAAGAACTGCATGTTTTTGTGTAGAAAAGGGAAAACATGTTTTTGATTCTGACACAGTATTTATATGTTATGGTGCAGATGAATTTGAAAATGGGAATTGTTTTCAACCCAGAGGCGTTGGAACTGTTTGTGATGAAGAAAGTTTTCATTGTGTATTCCTGGTTGAAGCATCACAACATTCCCAAGCCTAAATTGAAGGCAAATGATATGGCCAGAATGCTTGGATTTAGAATTGGAGATGAACTATATGACTTTGTTGATAAGCATCCACTTGATCTATCTTAATAAACAGTACTCTGAATCAGTACCCCAAGAATGAGAATAACAATTTTCTTCTTTCTGGTTTGATTCAATATATCATGTTAGAAGTTGATTTAATCAATTTTATCTTTATAACTTTTAAATGTGTTATATGTTTTTGTAGATTATATTTGTAGTACAGAAAAAGAGAGTAATTACTTAAGTAAAAGTTTAACAGGCAGATTAGTGATTTCTTGTGATTATGATAATTTTTTTCTTTGTACAACCAAGAGGATTTTAGTTTTGTCTAAATAAGTTATCCTTGAATTACTTTAAACTTTGTGTTCCTTAAATTCATAAAGTAAGTTTTGTTTCTCTTTATTGTAGCTGTCCAACTTACAATCCTCATGATAAGTGAACATGAAGCCTCTCATTTTTCATTGGTGAAAGTTCACAGCTTCTTTCCTCATTTTCTCTTAATCATGATCACTTACTAAAATAACTACATATAAAAACAGAATAATTGCTAAAATAATTAAGCCTTAAAACACTATGAAAAGTCTCATTAAACGATTTCTCCTGCCTTTATATCCTTCTTTTGTATGCTCTTTTCTCTCTCCCTTTTTATTCTCCCTTTTCCTCTCTTTGTTTCTGTGTTCCCTTTAACCTTTCTCTTCACCATACTTTCTCTAGTTTATGTTAATCTTATGGAATTTTTTATAGAAAAGCCTGAAAAACAAAGTAAGATTATGAGTTTATGGGAAAGAGAAAGTTTAGTACGTGAGTGTTGGGAGAGGCATCTAAGGAAGAGTGTTTACTTTGTATTTTTAAGTACAGGAAAATTAAAATTTTATTTTAAATTATTAATATTATTTTATTATATATTTTAAATTTTGAATATATTTATACTATTATAGAAAGGAGACAGACTTGTTCTAACAACATTAAGGATATTTTTTTATTAAACAACTTTATCATTTACTATAGCAAAAAATAGGCACGAGAGTGATTATCTATTTGTATTTTTTATTTTTATTATTAATGTGTATTTATATTTTTTATTATTATTATTATGTATTTATATTTTTTATTATTATTATGTATTTATATTTATCATTATTATTATTATTATGTATTTATATTTTTATTTTTATTATTATGTATTTATATTTTTTATTATTATTATTGTGTATCTGTATTTTTTTTTATTTATTATCATGTATCTACATTTTTTATTTATATTATTACTGTATATCCATATTTTTATTTTTATCATTATCATATATATATATATATATATTTTTTTGTATTTATTAAAATCAACTATAAATTCATACTCAAACATTCTAATTCATTATAAATTTATGTTTCTATATTATTTAAATATCAAACTATTTTTTAATCAATAAATAATAAATAAAATAAAATAAACTGAGGCACTTCAAGGGTGACCCAATCCTTATATAAAAATCTCAAATCAAGATTCTTAGCACCCAACCGACTGGGGATCCAACAAACATGACAACACATCAGAGATATTAACATATCAAATCAAGGTACAAATGCACATCAACGATATTAACATATCAAATCAGAGAGAATATAGGAAATATCCTTCTTCCTTAGTTAAGAAGAATAGTGTCTATGCGTGGAAAGTAAAAATATTAGTTTGAATTATTTTCTTAACTTATCTATTCATCTTTGAAAAAGTGGGGTATATTTAATATCTACTTCTAGTTTTCAATGGAAAAACCTCAACTTTTTACTATGAATAGGAGTATTGAAGGAGTACAAGGATACAAGAGTACTAGAGAATGTCAACTTCAACTTATAATTGAAGAATGGTAGTAAGTTAAAATCAATTAAATAGATAAAAGTAGATTATTGTAAGTCATCCAAAGAAAAGTGAGTAAGTGTTATATCTCGTTTTTATAGTAAAACTCTTATAGTTTTTCTTTTTCAGTATGTTTTCCACATTAAAAAGTTTGTTTATGTTGTCTTTTCTATTATTATTTCTTGCAAGACTATTTTAAGTTATATAGATAGAGGGAAAATTTTCCACCTCTACATAATTTGATTTGTTTTCCAATAGTGGTATCAAACTTATGATTTGTCTTAATGATTAATTTAACAAATACAGTATAAAATAATCCTTCTATCGAAAGTCTTCCTAATGAAGATTTCAAGTAAACATGTCTAATTTGTGTAAACCATAATAAAAATAAGAATCATCATTAAAATGTTTTTGTTAATTAAAAGGAAAATTTATGAATATGGAAGAGACCAACTAAATGAAAATATTATCCATTGATTTTTTATATTAAAAAGGTTTTATTCAAATCTTATTCTATGTTTATCTTATAGTATTATATAGTAGACTTTAACCTTAACTCAATTCCACAAAATCAGTTTGTGAAATAAGGTTTACACGCACTTATATAAAATGAATATTTTTCATCTCTAATTGATGTAGAATTTTTAACCTATAGTTTAGAAATTATTATTTAAAACAATCCATAAAGACGATATTGCAAGAATTACTGAGCACGTAATCTTTAAATCTCCTTAAAATCATTTATAATATTTTAACTATTTAAAAAATGTTGTTATTGTAAATATTGTCTAACAAAAGATTAAATTGTTAATATAGATATGACGAGACTAAATTAAAAAAAATGATAGATAAACATATGAAATATTAGGAAAATTAATAAACCTAACCAATACTCTAAAATAAAATATTTGTATATATATATTTGAGTTGAGATGGGTAAATGGGAAGGACAGTAAATAAGAAAAATTGTTTCATTCGGTGTTAAACTTTAACCAGAAACATTGGTAGGTACTTAATTTTGTTTGTTGAGAGCAATGTCTAGGGACAGTGGGTGTTGTGTGAGAGGGGCCCTGTTGAACGGTGATTGAGGCATGTGGTGATGTGATGTGAACAAGTCATGTGAGATTCTATCCTACCAATTTATCATACAAAAATATACTTTGATAATCTTTTGAGTTGTAAATAAATTTTTTATGTGACTAATTTATAAATAAATATATATAATAAAAAATAAATTTTTAATTAAATAATATGTGAAAAATATTAAAATAATAGTTTTGTAATAAATTTATAAATAAATATATAATAAAAAATAAAATTATAATTAAATAATGTGAAAAAATATTAAAATTATAATATTGGAGATTGTATAGTTTGATTCTTAAAAAAATTAAGCTTTTTCAACACCGGTACACTCTCCTTATCAGAAGCATTTATTTTAAAATCTAGTAAACTTACTTGTATTGTGGTTGGATTCTTTAGAAGAAATTCGACACCAATTAATAAATTATGAATAACCCATATAAGAAACTAACACACCAAATTTATCAATACCCATGGACTATATATTGTGTTATTCATCTAATTTTTGGGTCTCAATTTTATATTTAATTAAAATGAAAAAACTTATTGGACCTGTAATTAACGGGTTCAGTGTAACAAAGTCCAATACTGAAATTAGCTGGATTTTCTAACCTTCTACTGAAAAGCCCAATAAGTTAATTCGTTATTGACAAATTTATAGAGCTTGACAGGCTCTAGCAACTAGCAAATGAATATTCATATCTCCTTTTATTGGCAATTTTTTCTTTCACTTTCATATTTTTTTTCTTTTTTTTTTAATTTTAATAATACTCTTCTTAGTATAGTGAAAAGCGTAATGTCTTTTTTTTTTTCATTTTCAAGTGATGGTAGTTGTTTGTGGTGATGGTTGATGAGAAATTTTTTTATTAAGAAGTGAACTTTAAATTTATCTCGATCTTTTAAAACAAGTTTATAAAATAAGGATCCACTTATATAATATGAATAGTTTTTATCTTTAGGCGATGTGAAATCTCCAACACCTCCTCACACGAGAGGTTGTCAACTCGTATGAGAGACTATATTTTCATGGGTTATTTGATATGATAAGTTCAACAAACTTTCGCTAAAATAGTCGATGCACAAGTTTTGTGGTGTTTTTAGTGGTGGTGGTTGTTGTTTACTTTTTTAATTTTTTTTAAAGCCAAAAAACTCAGAAAAAAATCAACGAGATGCAAAAAAATAGAGTACAAAACTAAAATAAATTATCTTCACATTAGGAAATGTTAAATAGAGTGAATCTTCCTGTCAACTCTCTCACACACACTCAAATGATAGAACTAGTCCATTAGACGTTGTCACGAAAGAAAAATAAAAATGTTGCATATTTAAAAAAATAAAAATATACTTATTTAAGATTATTTTTAAAAAAATGTTAAAATTCACTTTTCACCATTACTATAAAAAAGTTACGGAGGATGAAGGAGAACTTGTCCCTTTCATTTAATAATAACATCCATTAAAAAAATCTCCAATAATTACTCAGTTAATCAATTTTTATTAGAAAACCTTAATCTCCACGAAGCAGGCACAGAGTTTTGATAGAGATTGTTGTAAGAAGAAGCCCATGGCTGGATATGGATGTATATAAAACTAATTAGGAGTTTAACTTTAAATTGGTATGTTGAGTTTGTTTATTAATAATAAAGGGTCAATTCGTATAAGTCCAAGAAAAAAGAAACATGAATATATATAGAGAGAGCAGAAAATGATATTCTTCTAGTTTGTCCAAAGGGCATTGGAATGAATAAATTAATCAACATCCAGAATATCTGGAACTACAACACAAATATCGATAAGTATATACTATTTACTTGCTGCATAAAATAATGAACAACAATTAATGTATAATATGTAAAATGGAATTTATATATAAATTAATAACGAAACTATGATAGGATTGGATGAATTAGCTAAGTTTTGTCGTGGAAAATTGGAGTATAAACAAAGGAATAACATCATGAAAGTTGGATTGTTTGGTTATGAAGAAGCACGTAATCAGAAATTACGTACAAGTTTTGGTCTTTATCAAACACAAAAGAAAGAGAGACAAAGAAAGGTGTCTACAACTTTCAAAAGTGACGTCCCAATGTCGGATTTTTGTTTTTTAAAAGCAAATTCAAACTATTGCCACAACAATTAGTTATCTTTTCAAACCCTTTATTTAATAATGAATGAAACTCCCTTTTGAACATCTAAGAAGAAAAAACAAGTGATCTTCAATTGTGGGCATAGATTGAGTGAAAGATTTGAATGATGCATAAAAGTTAGTTTCTCTACTCTATGGTCCAGAGTCAAAATGGTCGACGAAACTAAATAAATCTAAAAACAAACAATAAATATATGATTAATTGTAATTAAATCAGTTTAGGTATAAATTATGATTAAGGTACAATTAGGTCATCGTCTGAAATTCAAGAGCAGATCCATAAGTTATAAATACTAGAGCAGACTCAGCGTCAAAAGTATTCTTTCCCTCCTCTTAATTCATCGACATATTGTACTCAAACAGACTTGAGACGCTGAACACAAGAGTTATGAGGACGAGAAGAGAGAAACTACAAAAGTCATTCTGAAAGTAACCCGAACTTTTATCAACAATTTCAATTAAAATATATAGAAATATCTTATACACCTATTTATAAATTGAATGTGGAAGATTAAGATCCATTGTAAATTTATGTAGGTGCTGATCCTATTTCTATTTCTGATCCTTAAATAAATCTCATCTTATTACTATTAATATATTAATTAACAAGTGGATAAGTGAAGCCACTGATATTTAAGTAAATCTAATTTGTTATGTTATTTTTTTGGGCAACATAATAATTCTATGCTTGTAACGATCGCTCACAAATCTCCATTCCCAACTCGGTTCTTTCTCTTCCCTCGTGATCTTCGCATTTCTTCGACATGGCGAGAGGCGCATCGCAATCTCAATCAACAGCGTCCGCGGCCACCACGCGACCGGGCGTGATGGCTCCGCGCGGCTCCGCTGCCGCCACCGCCGGGATGCGCCGTCGCCGCCTCGGAG
>Ga0123342_1001587_pt1 | contig 38213 bp, 15 predicted proteins | sample Turbeawhitnodule_FD_89960 | JGI IMG/M metagenome (GOLD analysis project Ga0123342, IMG submission 89960) | Root nodule microbial communities of legume samples collected from Mexico - Turtle bean Mexico white nodule | ecosystem: Host-associated > Plants > Roots > Nodule | place: Mexico: Nepantla...
AGAAACTTCCATGAATTACACAAATCCTAGTTGTAAAAAATTCAATGTTGTATTTATGATTTCACAATCAACATAATCTTCCAATTTTTTCTATATTTCTATAGTGTCATTAAAAATGTAATTATTAATGGTCCAATGTAATATACATATCTCAGTACAAGAAAATTATTAAATATAAATCGATTTTAGATACAAAAAAATAATTAGTTACAATATTAACTAAGTTAGATACTAGTTTGGAGACTAAAACTATTATTGGTAAAATTTCTATTATTAATAAAAATTTATAAACTAGTTTCTAAGTTTGTATCTAATTAGCTACCAAGGTTTAACCAATTATTTTAGATTCTAAAGTTAGTAGCTAAAACATCGGTAGTTAATTAAATATCAATTTATAAACTATATTATAAATTTTATTAATAATATAAAAGACTTTAGATATTAATAATTTTGTTAGCTTCTAAACTATTATCTAATTTAATTAACATTGTAACTAATTATATTTTATCTTTAAAATGATCTAATGATTTTCTTGTAGTGTCTATTATTCTGTAATGCTTTTATATAAGTATAATGTAATTGTTTTCTACGAATAAGTTTAAATTATAAATCTAGATTTTCCATTTGTGACCTTAAATTAGGTTTATTTTATCATTGTTTTATCGTTTGTTGTTTGTTATAGATAATGCATTATATGGAATTTAACCATTATACCTATGAATTGTACTTAGCATATAGTAACTATTATATTTCAGCATTATACTATTTGTAATTATAATAAATATACATTTTTCCCCATGCAATAAATTTCTACGTTACTCAAATAATTGTGTGCAGTATGTTCTAAATTTTATTATATTAAGTATTTTACTTTCAGAAAGTTTAATTATAATTTTATATCATTATTTACTTAATTCTTTCTTTAAAATTATGAAATTTATGATTTTAGTATTATACCTATAAAACTCTATGTAACCATAATTTTTACATTAAAAAGAGCAAAGTGATAACATTGCATACAAATAAATAGTTTTTTTTATGATTTCGTAACTCCAATAACTTTAATACAGAGTTTTTTTTTGAAAATTACAATATTCTTTTTAAATCATGAAACTTTATTGTTAGACATATTTTTTCAATAATAAGGTGTATATTTTTTTTTATAGACGATTATGGGAAGGAAAGGGATGGGTATGAATCTTTTTGGAAAATCAATGTTTTACCTCTTGCATAATTTCTAGTTTGGAGAGTTACTAAAAATATAGTGGCCACAAAAGACAATTTGAGTGAAAGGGGTTTAATAGTAGGTTGTAATTTGTGTGTTATGTGTGGTGAGACAGAAGAAGAATATGTGAGTCATTTATTTTTAACATGTAAAATTGTAAAAGCAGTTTGAAATGCATACTACATATGTATTGAAGAGCTTACACTGGCACACTGTGAACCATTAAACACTTTGTTATTCAGTCCTTAAATAAGGTCGGAAACAACGCTTGGGATTGTATGTGGATAACAATAATAGGTGAAATATGGAAACAAATACATAACATAGTGTTTAGAAATGCAATAATGGATCCAATGGAAATTTTTGCTTTGGCCCAAGTTAATTCTTGGTCATGGATCACAGGTAAAATGGGTACTGCTTCTTTTTCATACTCTAATTGGTGTTTAAATCTTGTTACATGTCTAAAATCTGTAAAGAAATAATATGGTATGGATATATTTTTTGCTATGGATAAGTACATATATATGTCTCTTATGATATAACCTTGTTTTATTGGGAGGCTGAGCCTTTTTTTGTTTTGCGGATACAATGCCTATGACATATAATGCTAACAACTGTAGTAAGATGACTCAAAACTTGAAGGATGTATGGTTTTCTGAAGCAGTAAGCAGAAAACAATTGTGTTTTATCCAGGTGAGACATCTTACCCTAAAATATTTATAATGATCAACATACTACGATGCATTTGAAGCAATAGTAATCCTTGAAATAAAACCTTAGAAACAGGACCTAATAAACAATGATTAAGACATAGATTAGTTAGCCAAATTACAATCAATAAACTTTGTCCTAATGTTCATACATACATTTAACCTTACACATGAAATGTATTCCTGAAATAGAGTGTTAGCACACCTAAAATCATTGCAATAATGTAACAAAAAAGTCTAGTGTGTATGGATTAAAATTTGAAAGGACTACATACAAAAATTCCAAAAGTAGTTTGCATTGTCATACACTATGATTTCTTTTTTTACCAATGAAATGTGCATATTTGTATCAACCAAAAGTAAGAATCTTTGACATAAAAAAAAATCATTCTCCACATAATTTTCCCTATCGACATAATTTGCTCCCTATTTGTATAATCATTAATTCTCACTCTTTGCATAATCTTCTTCCTTTCTCAATTGATTTTATTTTTTTATTAGCAAAAAATAAAATAAATAAATTTGAACATTTCAGGGAGGTTTCAACCCTTATACAAAATGTTCGAGGCATATGTACCTAATTGAGGATTACAAAAAATCTGAATACCATTAATCTTGAAATAAAATCTTAGAACACAGGATCTAACAAACAATGATTAAAACATATATTAGTTAGCCAAATTGCAATCAATAAACTTTGTCCTAATGTTCATACATACATTTAACCTTACACATGAAATGTATTCCTGGAACAAAGTGTTCGCAGACCTAAAATCACTGCAATAATGTAACAGAAAAAGTCTTGTGTGTATGGATTAAAATTTGATTGGACTACGCAAAAAAAATTCAAAAGTAGTTTGCATTGTCATATATTATGATTTCCTTTTTTAATAATGAAAGGTGCATATTTGTTTCAACCAAAACAAAGAATCTTTGACATAAAAAAAAAATATCCTTCTCCAAATAATTTTCATTATCGACATAATTTGCTCCCTATTTGTATAATCATTAATTATCAGTATTTGCATAATCTTCTTCCTTTCTCATTTGATTTTATTTTATTTTTTATTAGCAAATAATAAAATAAATAAATTTAAACATTTCAGGATGTTTCAACCCTTATACAAAAAGTTTGAGACATATGTACCTAATTGAGCATTACAAAATATCTGAATACCGTCAACCTTGAAATAAAACCTTAGAACACATGACCTAACAAACAATGATTAAAACATATATTAGTTAGCCAAATTGCAATCAATCAACTTTGTCCTAATGTTCATACATACATTTAACCTTACACATGAAATGTGTTCCTGGAACAAAGTGTTAGCAGACTTAAAATCACTGCAATACTGTAACAGAAAAAGTCTTGTGTGTATGGATTAAAATTTGATTGGACTACGCAAACAAATTCCAAAAGTAGTTTGCATTGTCATATATTATAATTTCCTTTTTTAATAATGAAAGGTGCACATTTGTTTCAACCAAAACTAAAAATCTTTGACATAAAAAAAATATCATTCTCCAAATAATTTTCACTATCGACATTATTTGCTCCCTATTTGTATAATCATTAATTCTCAGTATTTGAATAATCTTTTTCCTTTCTCATTTGATTTTATTTTATTTTTTATTAGTAAATAATAAAATAAATAAATTTAAACATTTCAGGGATGTTTCAACCCTAATACAAAAAGTTCGAGACATATGTACCTAATTGAGCATTACAAAAGATCTGAATACCGTCAACCTTGAAATAAAAACTTAGAACATAGGACCTAACAAACAATGATTAAAACATTTAGCCAAATTGCAATCAATAAACTTTGTCCTAATGTTCATACATAGATTTAACCTTACACATGAAATGTATTCGTTAGCATACCTAAATTCACTGCAATAATGTAACAGAAAAAGTCTTGTGTATATGGATTAAAATTTGATTGGACTACGCAAAAAAATTTCAAAAATACTTTGCATTGTCATACATTATAATTTTATTTTTTAATAATAAAAGGTGCATATTTGTTTCACCCAAAACTAAGAATCTTTGACATAAAAAAAATAACCTTCTCCATATAATTTTCACTTTCGACTTAATTTGCTCCCTATTTGTATAATCATTAATTATCAGTATTTGCATAATATTCTTCTTTTCTCATTTGATTTTTTTTATTAGCAAAGAAAAAAACAAATAAATTTGAACATTTCAGGATGTTTTCACGCTTATACAAAGGTTCGAGGCATATGTACCTAATTGGGATTACAAAAGATCTGAATACCATCAACCTAGAAATAAAACTCTAGAAACGGGACATAACAAACAATGATTAAAACATAGATTAGTTAGCGAAATTCCATTCAATAAACTTTGTCCTAATGTTCATACATACATTTAACCTTACACATGAAGTGTATTCTTGGAACAGAGTGTTAGCAGACCTAAAATCACTGCAATAATGTAACAAAAAACGTCTTGTGTGTATGGATTAAAATTTGATTGGACTACGTAAAAAAATTCTATGATGCATTATGATACATTATGATTTCCTTTTTGACAAATAAAAGGTGCATATTTGTATAAACCAAAAGTAGGAATCTATGACATAAAAAAAATATATCCTTCTCCACATAATTTTCACTATCAATATAATTTGCTCCCTATTTCTATATCATTAATTCTCAGTATTTGGATAATCTTCTTCCTTTTTTATTAGCAAAGAATAAAATAAATAAATTTGAACATTTCAAGGATGTTTCAGCCTTATACAAAAAGTTCGAGACATATTTACCTAATTGGGATTACAAAAGATCTGAATACCATCAACCTTGAAATAAAACTTTAGAACATAGAACCTAACAAACATGGATTAAAACATAATAAACTTTGTCCTAATGTTCATACATACATTTACCTTACACATGAAATGTATTCCTGGAACAGAGTGTTTGCAGAACTTAAATCACTACAATAATGTAACAAAAAAGTCTTGTTTGTATGGATTAAAATTTGGATGGAATACGTACAAAATATCCAAAAGTAGTTTGCACTGTCATACATTATAATTTCATTTTTTAACAATGAAAGATGCATATTTCTTTCAACCAAACCTAAGAATCTTTAACATAAAAAATATATCCTTCTTCACATAATTTTCACTATCGACATAATTTGCTCCCTATTTGAATAATCAGCAATTCTCAATATTTACAAAATTTTTTTCCTTTATTTTATTTTTTTTATTAACAAAGAAAAAAATAAATAAATTTAAACATTTTAGGGATGTTTCAATCCTTATACAAAAAGTTCGAGGCATATGTACCTAATTAGAAATTACGGAAGATCTGAATACCATCAACCTTGAAAAAAAAACCTATTAAAACATAGATTAGTTAGCCAAATTGTAATTAATAAACTTTGTCCTAATGTTCATACATACATTTAACCGTACACATGAAATGTATTTCTGGAACGGAATGTTAGGAGAACTAAAATCACTGTTATAATGTAAACGTAAAATAATTCCGAAAGTAGTTTGCATTGTTATAAATTATGATTTCCTTTTTTACTAATGGAATGTGCATATTTTTATCAACCAAAAGTAAGAATCTTTGACATAAAATAAAATATCCTTCTCCACATCATTTTCACTATCGACATAATTTGCTCCCTATTTCTATAATCATTAATTCTCAGTATTTGTATAATTCTTCCTTTCTCATTTGATTTTATTTTTTTATTTGCAAAGAATAAAATACGTAAATTTTAACATTTTAGAGAGGTTTCAACCATTATACAAAAAAGTTTGAGGCATATGTACCTAATTGGGGATTACAAAAGATCTGATACCATCAACCCTGAAATAAAACCCCTAGAAACAAAACCTAACAAACAATGATTAAAACATAGATTAGTTAGCCAAATTGAAATCAATAAACTTTGTACTAATGTTCATACATACATTTAACCTTGCATATGAAATGTATTCCTGGAACAAAGTGTCAGCAGACCTAAAATCACTGCAATAATGTAACTGAAAAGGTCTTCTGTGTATGAATTAAAATTTGAATGGAAAAGTAATAAAATTTCGAAATTAGTTTGCATTATCATACGTTATGATCTCCTTTTTTAGCAATGAAAGGTGCATATATGTATCAACCAAAAGTAAGAATCTTTGACATAAAAATAATAATCCTTCTCCACATCATTTTCACTATCGACATAATTTGTTTTCTATTTATATAAATTTCAACCATTCAGGATGTTTCAACCCATTTACAAAAAGTTCGAGGCATATGTACCTAATTGGAAATTACAAAAGATCTGAATACCATCAACTTTGAAATAAAACGTTAGAACACACGACCTAACAAACAATGATTAAAACATAGATTAGTTAGTCAAAGTGCAATCAATAAACTTTGTCCTAATATTCACACATACATTTAACCTCTTACACATGAAATGTATTCCTGGAACAAAGTGTTAGCAGACCTAAAATCACTGCAATAATGTAACAGAAAAAGTCTTGTGTGTATGGATTAAAATTTGAATGAACTATGTACAAAAATTCTGAAAGAAGTTTGCATTGTCATACATTATGATTTTTTTTTTTACCAATGAAAGGTGCATATTTGTTTCAACCAAAACTAAGAATCTTGTATATAAAAAAAATAATCCTTCTCCACATCATTTACGCTATCGACATAATTTGCTCTCTATTTGTATAATCATTAATTCTTAGTATTTGCATAATATTCTTCTTTTCTCATATGATTTTTTTTTATTAGCAAAGAATAAAATAAATAAATTCGAACATTTCATATATGTTTCAACCCTTATACAAAAAGTTCGAGGCATATGTATCTAATTAGAGAATACAAAAATCTGAATACCATCACCCTTGAAAGAAAAATTCTTGTGTGAATGGATTAAAATTTGAATGGACTACGTAACAAAATTCTGAAAGTATTTTGCATTATCATACATTATGATTTCAATTTTAACCAATGAAAGATGCATATTTGTTTCAACCAAAACTAAGAATCTTTGACATAAAAAAAATATGTTTCTCCACATCATTTTTAGTATCGACATAATTTGCTCTCTATTTGTATAATCATTTATTCTCAGTATTTGCATAATCTTCTTCCTTTCTCATTTGATTTTATTTTTTTATTACCAAAGAATAAAATAAATAAATTTGAACATTTCAGAGATGTTTCAACCCTTATACAAAAAGTTCGAGGCATATGTACCTAATTGGAGATTACAAAAATCTGAAAACCATAAACCTTGAAATAAAATGTTAGAACATAGGACCAAACAAACAATGATTAAAACATAGATTAGTTAGCCAAATTGCAATAAAAAAACTTTGTCCTAATGTTCATACATACATTTAACCTTACCCATGAAATGCATTCCTGGAACAGAGTGTTACCAGACCTAAAATCACTAGAATAATGTAACAGAAAATGTCTTGGGTGTATGTATTAAAATTTGAATGGACTACGTACAAAAAGTCCGAAAGTAATTTGCATTTTCATATATTACGATTTCTTTTTGTACCAATGAAAGGTGCATATTTGTTTCATCCAAAACTAAGAATCTTTGACATAAAAAAAAATATCCTTCTCCATATCATTTTCAGTATCGACATAATTTGCTCTCTATTTGTATAATCATTAATTCTAAGTATTTTCATAATCTTCTTCCTTTATCATTTTATTTTATTGTTTTTATTAGCAAAGAATTAAATAATTAAATTTGAACATTTCATAGATGTTTCAACCCTTAAACAAAAAGTTTGAGGCATATGTACCTAATTAGAGATTACCAAACCTAAAATAACTACAATAATGTAACAAAAAAAAAGTCTGGTATGTATGGATTAAAATTTAAATGAACTACGTACAAAAATTATAAAAGTAATTTGCATTGTCATACATTATGATTTCATTTTTTCCCAATGAAAGGTGCATATTTCTTTCAACCAAAACTAAGAATTTTTGACATAAAAAAAAAGAAGCTTATCCACATCATTTTCAGTATCTACATACTTTGTTATCTATCTATATCATCATTAATTCTCAGTATTTGCATAATCTTCTTCCTTTCTCATTTGATTTTATTTTTTTTATTAGCAAATAATAAAATAAATGAATTTGAACATTTCAGAGATGTTTCAACCCTTATACAAAAAGTTGGCATATGTACCTAAGTGGAGATTACAAAAATCTAAATACCATCAACCTTGAAATAAAATGTTAGAACACCGGACCAAATAAACAATGATTAAAACATAGATTAGTTAGCCAAATTGCAAATAATAAACTTTGTCCTAATATTCATACATACATTTAACCTTACACATGAAATGTATTCCTGGAACAGAGTGTTACCAGACCTAAAATCACTGCAATAATGTAACAAAACAAGTCTTATGTGTATGGATTAAAATTTAAATGGACTACATACAAAATTTTTAAAAGTACTTTGCATTGTCATACATTATTATTTCATTTTTTACCAATGAAAAGTGCATATTTCTTTCAACCAAAACTAAGAATCTTTGACATAAAAAAAATATCCTTCTCCACATCATTTTTAGTATCGACATAATTTGCTCTATATATGTATCATAATAAATTCTCAGTATTTGCATAATCTTCTTCCTTCTCATTTGATTTTATTTTTTTTATTAGCAAAGAATAAAATAAATAAATTTAAACATTTCACGAATGTTTCAACCCTTATACCAAAAAGTTCGAGGCATATGTACCTCATTGGAGATTACAAAAGACCTGAATAGCATCAAGAAATAAAACTTTAGAAAACATGACCTAACAAATAATGATTAAAACAGAGATTAGTTAGCCAAATTGTTATCAATAACCTTTGTCCTAATGTTCATACATGCATTTAACCTTACACATGAAATAATGTATTCCTGGAATAGAGTGTTAGGAGACCTAAAATCACTAAAATAATGTAATAGAACAAGTCTTGTGTGTATGTATTAAAATTTGGATGGATTACGTACAAAAATTTCGAAAGTAGTTTGCATTGTCATACATTATGATTTCCTTTTTTTACCAATGAAAGGTGCCTATTTGTTTCAACCAAAACTAAAAATCTTGGACATAAAACAAAAATATTCTTTCGCATATCATTTTCAGTATCAACATAATTTGCTCTCTGTTTGTATAATCATTAATTCTCAGTATTTGCATAATTTTCATCCTATCTCATTTGATTTTATTTTTTTTATTAGCAAGGAATAAAATAAATAAATTTGAACATTTCAGAGATGTTTCAACTCTTATATTCGAGGCATATGTACCTAATTGGAGATTACACAAATCTGAATACTATCAACCTTGAAATAAAAGGTTAGTACACATGACCTAACCAACAATGATTAAAACATAGATTAGTTAGCCAAATTACAACCAATAAACTTTGTTTTAATGTTCATACATACATTTAACCTTACTCATGAAATGTATTCCTAGAACAGAGTGTTAGCGGACCTAATATCACTGCAATAATGTAACAGAAATATGGATTAAAATTTGAATGGACAAAGTACAAAAAATTCTGAAAGAAGTTTGCATTGTCATACATTATGATTTCCTTTTTTTACCAATGAAAGGTGCATATTTGTTTAACCAAAACTAAGAATCTTAGACATAAAAAAAAAAATATCCTTCTCCACATCATTTTCACTATCGACATAATTTGCTCTCTATTTGTATAATTATTAATTCTCAGTATTTGCATAATCTTCTTCCTTTCTCATTTTATTTTATTTTTTTATTAGAAAAGAATAAAATAAATAAATTTGAACATTTGAGTAATGTTTCTACCTTATACAAAAAGTTTGAGGCATATGTACCTAATTTGTGATTACAAAAATCTGAATACCATCAACCTTGAACTAAAACGTTAGAACACAGGACCTAACAAACAATGATTAAAACATAGATTAGTTAGCCAAATTGAAATTAATAAACTTTGTCCTAATGTTCATACATACATTTAACCTTACATATGAAATGTATCCGTGGAACAGAGTGTTAGCAGACCTAAAATCACTACAATAATGTAACAGAAAAAGTCTTGTGTGTATGTATTAATTTCCAAAATAGTTTGCATTGTCATACATTATGATTTCCTTTTTTACCAATGAAAGGTGCATATTTGTTTCAACCAAAACTAAGAATCTTGGACATAAAAAAAAATATACTTCTCCATATCATTTTCAGTATCGACATAATTTGCTCTCTATTTGTATAATCATTAATTCTCAGTATTTGCATAATTTTCTTCCTTTCTCATTTGATTTTATTTTTTTTATTAGCAAAGAATAAAATAAATAAATTTGAACATATCATGTTTCAACCTTTTACAAAAAGTTCAAGGCATATGTTTCTAATTGGAAATTACAATATATTTGAATACCATCAACCTTGAAATAAAACATTAGAACACAGGACCTAACAAACAATGATTAAAACATAGATTAATTAGCCAAATTGTAATCAATAAACTTTGTCCTTTCATACATACATTTAACCTTATACATGAAATGTATTCCTGGAACAAAGTGTTAGCAGACCTAAAATCACTGCAATAATGTAATAGAAAAAGTCTTGTGTGTTTGAATTAAAATTTGAATGGACTACGTACAAAATTACAAAAGTAGTTTGCATTGTCATACATTATGATTTCTTTTCTTAACAATGAGTGCATATTTGTTTTAACCAAAAGTAAAAATCTTTGACATAAAAAAATATACTTCTCCACATAATTTTCTCTATCGACATAATTTGCTTTCTATTTGTATAATCATTAATTTTTAGTATTTGCATAATCTTCTTCCTTTCTCATTTGATTTTATTGTTTTTATTAGCAAAGAATAAAATAAATAAATTTGAACATTTCAGATATTTGAACCCTTATACAAAAAAGTTCGAGGCATATGTACCTAATTGGAGATTACAAAAGATCTGAATACCATCAACCTTGAAATAAAACGTTAGAACACAGACCCTAACTAACAATGATTAAAACATAGATTATTAGCCAAATTGCAATCAATAAACTTTGTGTTAATGTTCATACACACATTTAACCTTACACAGTATGTGTGTATGGATTAAAATTTGAATGGACTACGTACAAAATTTTTGAAAGTAGTTTGCATTGTCATACATTATGATTTCCTTTTTTACCAATGAAAGGAGCATATTTGTTTCAACCAAAATTATGAATCTTGGACATAAAAAAAAAATATCATTCTCCACATCATTTTCACTATCGACATAATTTGCTCTCTATTTATATAATCATTAATTCTCTCAATATTTACACAATCTTCTTCCTTTCTCATTTGATTTCATGAATATAGGTAAATGGTGTATGTATTGGATGACAACAAAACAAAATCCAATTAATACATCTTAATTCACGAAGAGAATATTATAATAGTTTACCTACTAAAGTATTATTACTGTTTTGTTTATAAATTTATGTTATCTTCCTTAAAATTAAATTAGCTAGGATAACGGTTTTATTCTTTTTAGAACATACCTCAATCAAAACAAAAGGTATATATAGTATATTTTTGTTTAAAAGGTCTTTTCCAGATAATTTTTTGTCAACTGCACACACTCACGCATATGCATCAGCATATATATATATATATAACAAATATTTAGTATGAAATAATTATTTATCTCACACAAATTTTTGTTCTAAAGTTGTTATAAAAAGAGATGAGAAGATGAAAAAACATATTATTTTATCACGATGTTAAAAATATCTTACAAAATTTTATTTTCATAAAAAAATATTTAAAAATCCAATATTGTAATTCTTTTTCAAATTATAATAGAAAAATTAGTTATAAAACATTAAATTGTTTAAGTGAATGAATGGTAGCTTTAAACTAGATGAATACATGACTTAAAGTGATATCACAGTCGTTGTAAACGAAATAATCACATAAAGAAATTTGTTAGAATGTTGCTGTAAAACATGAGATTTCGGTCACTTAAACAGTTTAAATTATGACTTAAGTGAGTAACAAAATACAACACATTCTACTAATTAGAATTTAAAAGAAGTACACTATTAATAAATATTAAAAGTAGAATATATTACAATCACAAAATATTTTACATGTACGAGTTATTTGACTTAAACAACATAATTGAATAAAAATACTCTCACTTAAGTGCAATACTTACTTAAGTAGCTTTATTTAAGTAAAATATTTTTGTTTAACTGAGTATATTATTTTAAAATTAAATTTACATTTTTTTTCGTAGATAACAAATATTATAATAGTTATAAAATCAATACAAGTTACTTAAAAATAGCACATATAAGTTCAAAATTTACCACACAAAGTATAACGCAAATGTGGGTGTCAAATAAAGTGTAGCTATGTTAAAAATTGAGCTTTTACGCTATATTGTACAAAGTATAAAGCAAATGTGGTGGTGAAATAAACTGTACCTACTTTGAAATTGAGTTTTTATGCAGTAAAACCACCCTACAACATTTTCTTTAGAATTTAGTATCAGATTTGTTTTATTAACTCTTGCAACTATTTTTTAATGTATAATTATCGCTTATTTTCATAATTATATATAATTGAGATTCAGAAACTATTTACACTTCCAATTCCCATCTTTGAAATAATTTTATTTAACTGTTTAAATTTCAAATAAACAAATATATTAGGATTACCAAAACTACAATAATTAAAATTCATCCTTCGATGAGGACTCTTATAGCACATTTAACTTGTGTGTGTTGTTAATATTTAGGAGAAAAGTGAAATATCTTATGCATAACCTTGTTTATTGACACATGTCTTTCTGACAACAACAATGAAATCAATGATGTCGTAAAGTAATGATGAATTGTGTGCTTAGCAGTGTCCTTTGCTTTATCCACTACTCATTTCCTTTTCTTAAATGGTGTAGTTGAGGCTTCACATGAGAGAGAGGTTTATTATAACTGACACCTTCTCCGTACATGTCGTATAATTAATTTAATCCATCAATCAGATTTAGTACAAAATATTTCTCAAAGTTATCACGTCAATATCTTCAAAGACTTACTCCATTATATATATTAACAATTGTTAATATAATATAAAATAATAAAAAAGTTCTAAACATATTTCTCAAATTTATTGTATAAAGAATATGAGTATAAAAGAATTCTATCTACTTTGTTCTCAGAATTATTTATGAATATGTATAGTCTACCTATGTATAGTTTTTGTTAACATATGTATTTTGGTCTAGTCCTCTAAGATGTCAAGTTGCATAATAATGTCTAACATGAAAATTTTTATAAAAAAAAACTACCAAATGATAACATTTTCTTGTGAGTACCACAATCCCCTACACAAGATGCATTAGATGCTTCCCACCATACAATAAACAATTTCTAAAGATTTAACTTATAAGTCAATATAAAAAAATCTTAAAAATTAGTCAAGTAAAATAAGATAAAGTAAATAACTAATCTTTTACAAGTTAATCTCCACTTTAATGTAAAATAAATATAATTACGTTTGTTAGTGCTTTTTTAATATTTAATTCCATACCTTAAATTAGGTTGTAATCCTTTTTATAAGTTTTTTATACTTAAAAAATTTATCCTAATAATTTATAGAAAGTATTTTAATTATGTTTATTGTGGTTAGAAGAAATATAGTTATTATCATATTATTTTCTTATAGTTATTTTACATTTTAGTAAATAAAAAATGATAAAGAAATATAAATATTAGTATTCACTAAATAGTTACTCATTTCACATTTTGGAAGATGCTGGTAAATTCAATTGTGTTTAAGGATAATTCGGAAAGACATGGGGTCGCAGTTGTTAGACATTTATGTTGTTTTTGAGGGTGGAAGTGGAGACAACAAGACATTTATTTTTTGTTTGTAGAAATGTTTGACTAGTTTTGAACCAGTGTTATGTTTGGTTAGGGTTAACGTTAGTTGATCACCATGACTCTATTCCACACTTTATGCATTTTAAAATTGTTTCTGTTTGTTTTTCTTATTCAGATTGGTGTCTTGATCATTTGGCTTGTATGTATTTGATTAAGAAATTTTGAATTTATATGAGTTTTTAGAAGGTTGGGATGAGGTGTTTGTCTATTCATGAACTTATTTTGTGGTCTCTGTTAGCCTATATTTTTGTTTTAGTATTTATTCTAGTAGAAAGTTAGTGGCAAGTCTCTAGGAGAGGTGTTGTTCGTATTTATTTATTTTTTATTGTTGGTAAAAAAAATTAATTTCTTATAATAATTATTTTTATAACTAAATAATTGATAAGTCAATCTAAGGAAATGTTAGAGATATTTTCTTAGTTTTATTTTTCTTGGTGTTTGTTAAAAAGTTTTTTTTAATGATTTTTTTAAATTTCATTCTTTTATTCATAAAACAAAGTTAGAATTTTTTATACCTACGAAAAGTCAAACAGGTATTAAAACAAGTTTCTCCTCATCAAGTTATTACACTATATAGATAATGCATATAAAATTTAATATCCATTTATATATGGTTCCTAATCGCAAATTCAAGTAATAAATCATTCTTACACTTATTTTAGATTCGGTAAGGTGGTGTATTCTTTTCATATTATTTCCTCGTCTTTTTTTTTTTTCATTTTGGTCTTTTGTCCTCCTTTTTTTTCCCTTTGACCGAAAGAAACATAGAGTTTGGGTGATATATTGGTTTCAAATGCTTCATGGAGTTGGAAAGACCATTCCTAAGTCTAAAAGCACTCCATCTATTCTTTCTTTCTTGGTTGTTTATTCCTTAATAATCAACCTTTCACCACTTCCAAATGACTTGGATTCCATTATTTTCAATTTTATTATTTCATTTAGTTCCTTGGAACTTAGTGCTGATTGAACTTCATTGACAGATAGAACTTCATAGAGAGATAGCTTATTTTCCATTCAACAAAGTTTCCTTTAAACGAAAATGCATATTTCGATGACCCCAAAAAATAAAGTCTAATCCTTTATCTTGAATCACAATATCAATGTTTTCAACAAAAGTGCTATGATATTCAAATACCATAGTATGAACTCATTAATAATGATTTCAACCTCTTATTTTGAAGAAGTTATAAAGGCTTTTTTGTTCCACACTTATTGCACCAATTTGTTGTAAAATAAGTCAATTCACTTGGAATTTTCAACAAGAAAAAAAATCTAAATCGTAACGGCAAAAAAATCAATGTCAAAGAACAAGAAAAACACAAGAAAAGAAAATAGAACATGCACAATATTAACAAACTATAACTTACATTCACGAAAAAACCACAATATAAAATAGACCAAGTTCTTTATGAGAGAATTAGAGAGAATTCTCTCAAAAAGTTACAAAATACCCCCTCAATGAGTTATAGAAAACTTCATGTATGTAATCTCACAAATGCATTCTTATACACTATTATATACCTATTATAAGGATATATAACTATATATGATAGTTAACAATATAACACACCAACTTTTTTTTAACAAAAATTATATATGTAATGGCTAGAGAACAAATAGAGGTTTAGCATACTCAAAATTAGATATGTAATGGCTAGAGAACAAATAGAAGTTGAGCATACTCAAACACCGAGTATAGATGACATATTAATAGATTCTTTATATTTTGTGAGGCTTTTTCTGCAAATATTTTGTGAGACATTACAAAATTCATTGGAAGTTTCTTGCCTTTTTTTAAGAAAATATGCAAGGAAAGTATCATCTAATATGAAAATTCTAGTATTAATAATACTAAAACACGGTAAAACACGGGACAAAGGAAAGCTTTGGTCATAAAAATAACAATCCATATGATAGAATAAATCAATAATCACTATTAGAAAATCATTCAATTGAAATCAATTCTATATACAAATAATAATTAATTACTATATTTACTATATTGATTAAATTAGATACTATTTTATATACTAGTTTTTTTTTATCTAAAGTAATTTCTACCATTAGTAAAAAAAATTATAAACTAGTCTCTAAATTACTATTTAATTAGCTACCACGGTTAGTTTGTAGCTAAAAGTTTGACAGTTAATTAGATACCAATTTTAAAACTAGTTTAATTTTTTTTGTTAATAATAGAAACTACTTTAAATATCAATAATTTTTTAGCATATATATAAAAAATAATATTTAATTTATTTAATATAGTAACTAATTATTTTTCTTCTATTGATTTTTATTTAATGATTTTTCTTATAGTGAATTACGAGCATATTAGAGACAAATGGTACAACTTATTGACTATGCTAAAAAATACACGTGTCCTTCTAAAATTTCTACTAAGCAAATAATTCCCACCAAGCCTCTATTTTCCATTACAAAATTAATTTTCATAATGATTAAATCTCCACTAGAATTTGTTACAGGATACATCAATTGTTCTGTGACATAGGTAAGGTGAGCTAAGTCACAATTAAATTGTGATACTTGGTTATTATACTCTTAAGTAGAAAGAGTTACGTCTTAAGTTGTAACTTTTGGTATAGTGTTAACAATACAGTCCAACAATTTGTATCAAAGTCAACGTCATAAGTGAGTTTAATTCTCTCAAGAACAATTGTTCAGGAAAGATTATTGTAGGCTACCCAATTGTCTGTCTTATGACGTAGGCCAGATGGATCGAATCACAATCAATGAGTAAAAACCATAAAAAGTATCTAAAACATATAAAAAGTCATTTGAACTTATTACATAAAATTATCTATAGAATTTTATGGAAATTAAAATTGATTGATTCTTTAGCCCAAAAACTATGTAATCCACCTAAATAAATTTCAACCTATAGGTGCATATTGAGTATAAAGCATTAGAACTTTGCTCTAAATTACTATCCTTAAGATTTTATAATTTTTCTTTTAGACAATACCTCCATGACTAAGCTTTAAGAAGCCCTTAGAGTTGTCTTAGTTCTTGTTTTAATCATTGTGTCTTTTACTATTGAAAAATATATTAAAAATAAGATTTGACATAAAAAAAAAATTAAAATTTTATACGTCATTTTCAACATGGACTTGAGTTTGAAGGCACACATTCTTCCAATACTCCTTTGTTTAGTTGTTGTATTTTGATTATAGACCAATTCAAATTTATTGTATGTATATCATTACTTTCATGTGTGATTGAGAGTGAGATATACATATAGATAGACGTATATCAAACTATGCATCATACATATAATTTGCAATTAATTTGAACATTTTTAATTTTTTCTATAAAAAAAGACTTAAAGAATATTTTAATTGATTGTTTTTAATATATTCAACTATCATCTATTATAATCGATTAGATGAAATTTGACTTCAAAACATTATTCCAAAGATTTGATTTAGTTAATGAAGTTAAGTTTCAAAGATTATTCTAAAACCTCAATAAAAAACCTCAATAAATAACGAAGGTATTTTAACATTCGTTAAATTTCAAAAGTTTATTTTTAAACCTTAGCAAAATAATTGAGGTTTTTTTAACTTTCATTAAATTTCAAAGGTTTATTTTAAAACTTCAGCGAAATACTAAAGTTTTTTAGCCTTAGTTAAATTTCAAAGGTTTTATTCTAAAACCCGAACAAAATAATGGAGGATTTTTTTAACATTTGTTAAATTTTGAAGGTTTATTCTAAAACCTTAGCAAAATAACAGAGGTTTTTTTAACCTTCGTTAAATTCTAAAGGTTTATTCTAAAACCTAAGAAAATTAACGGAAGTCTTTTTAACCTTTGTTAAGTTCCAAATGTTTATTCTAAAACCCTCAACAAAATATATAACAGAGATTTTTTTAACCTTCGCTAAATTCCAAAGATTTATTGTAGAACATCAATAAAACACTCAAGATTTTTCAAACTTCAATAAATAAATATAATTAAATCTATTTATAAATAAATAATTAAAAAATATATACTTTTAATATATTTTACATATTTTATAACTAAATTCTCTAAAATTTTGAAAGTGTAACTTTACATTACAAATAAGTTTTCTAAAGTTTCAAAAATTTATTTTAAAAATTTAGCAAAATAACATTGGATAATATGTATTTTAACAACTAATCTTGGATAATAAGTATTTCAACATTATTTGCATATTTCTTATGATTGATGGTAGTTGGTTTATAAAATTCCTAGTGTTTTTTTGTTACGAGCTCATACTTCAAAAAACCTTACTTATTTTGTTTTAGCTTTTGATGTACGTATATTTTATATGCAATTTTAGTTTTAGTTTTTTTAATCAACAAGTAAAAAATGAATAAATATGAACCACTTTAGGAGTGATCCAACCCTTATACACGAACATAACACAATAATACCCACCGAACCCCTTCCAAACAACCTAATCCTTACAAAACTAAAAACAACAAACAACCCAGCCAAAGGAAGAACCCTTGTTGAAGCTCACTTAATCGAAAACATACAGGCCACATGATTGAAGCACCACTTAGAATAAATAAAGCAAGTAGAAACAAATTTAGATGTTACTCAAGACCAAACCTTTAATTGAGACACATTTTCGAATGATCAATCACTCCACCTTAGAAAATATTCGGATTTATGTGCTTCCAGATTTCACTAACAATTGCAATCCAAACACTACCCCCAAACAACATTTACCTAGACAGGAACATTTAACAAATTAAAATGCAAGAAGTGTGAAACAGGATCAAAATGATCTACCGACGTTGTCACCAACCATGCATAACACTATTTCCAAACTAGCCAAACAATCATGCATTTTAAAAAAAAAACTTGTTGACTCCACTTCCACCCTTCGAAAACAACAAAGGTTGCTAACAATCGAGATATCGCGTCTTTCCAAATTATCTTTAGTGGCAACCGAATCAAGCAACACCATCCAAGCAATAAACTGGGCTGAAGCAAAGCAAAAGTCTTCCATAGGGAAACAAACAGACTATCTCCCTCGTAAGGGCCTATTAAATTAACATATGCAGACTTTACTGAAAACACACTATCCTTACCAACTTTCCAAACCCAATTATCTTCAAAATTCAAGACAGGGGTCTTTCCATGCACCTCTTGTAACAACTGGACTTCCTGATTTTTCTCCTAATCAAACAAACCCTTCCTCCAGACTAACTTCCACTCCCAACTATCATTAAACCACTCCCCACAAGACTCGAAATTACCTTCTTTATTACCACCCAAAGAAAACAGTCTTGGAAATTTGCTTTTCAAATCTTTGTTGCCCACCCAAACATTTTTCTAGAACAAGACTTCCTTCTCGTTTCCTACTCTCCACTCAAAACAATTCTCAAAGTTTCTACCCCATTCCTCCATCCCCCAAACCCCCTTCAAATCTCTCCACCAGCTGGAATCCTAAGCATTGATCCCTTGCTCTTGCAAGTTTCTCCAACCTCCGTATTTAGACTCGAGAATTTCCTTCCACAAACCTTATTCAAATCTCTCCACCAGCTGGAATCCTTAGCATTGATCTTTTGCTCTTGCAAGTTTCTCCAACCTCCATATTTAGACTCCAAATGCCAAATCCACTTTCCCAATAATTATAATTGTTAATATTTAATTCTCATAATTTTGAAATATTTTAAATTCAGACATTTATTTTAAAATGCATCCAATAATTAATTTATTGTGAAAGTGAGAAGTAATAAAGTTAATTTGTCCTTGCAATATTTGAAGTCCTCGTAGCCAAGAACACACATGACTTTGAAGCCCACATCTGACAGATAATGCAATTATTTAGGATATATAAGCAGTGATAAACACAAGTTGTTGTCGAGCTAGGTAACGGTGGCTTATGACCCAAGTTGGGGCAGTAAGCTGATGGAAGAAGCAATATTAGAGTAAGAAAAAGATATTGCCTTATTTAGTGTTTCTTCTCCTTAAATACAATGGACATAAGTGTGGCTGAATTTTGATTCCTTGCTATGAATACCGTTGGTTGTCATTGAGCCTGTGCTGGAGAGTAGTGTGTCTATGGTGGAAGGGAGAAGTCAAGAGGATCATTAGAGTTGGTGGAAAATGGGGTTGAAGGTTGATGACAAGTCATTTTACAAAATTTTTGAAACCCATGATATTTAACCGAGGTTTTGAAACCCATGGTATTTAACCGAGGTTTTGAAACTCATGGTATTTAACAAGAGTTTTGAAACCCATGATATTTTACGGAGGTTTTTAAACCAATGGTACTTTTACGAAGGTTTTTAAACCCATGGTATTTTACAGAGGTTTTGAAACTCATGGTATTTTACGAAGATTCTTAAACCCATAGTATTTAACAATGATTATGAAAAACTTTTCCTGAGGTTTAACAAAACCCAGGGAATACGTTCCCCAAAGATGGTTTAGCGGGAAAAGTTGTAACCCTGAGTACATTATTTAATAAAGGTTTTAACCCTGGATAATGTAAAAAAAACCCCTATTAAAACTATTTTTTCTTGTATTGAAGGCAGTTTAGCGTCTTGCATTTTCTAACTGTTCCAAAAAAATTTACAGTGTCACTTGAATTTCCAAACACTTTGGTGATCTTTTATACACTTTAGGTGTTTGTCAACTGTGGTTTGTATTTGTTAGGTTTTTAAGAGGTTAATTCATGGAAAATTTGATTGTAATCAATTTTATTAAGAGAATAGATTAACTCCTCTAATGTTGATGTGAGTGTAACTCATGTAGACTCATATCTTAACTCCAATCTTTTAGATTGACTTGAGTTAAAGATTTTATTTTTAAAAAATTATTAATAACATACAACCTTTTTCTTTCTACATAATATAACAAGACAATTCAATTTTAATTTTACATTTATTAACAAATTATCCTTTGTGTGTTTGATTCTGGTAACATGTTTACATTTGGCTTGATTTTTCTGATTTTTCAACTACAAATAAATTCTAATCTTGCTATGTTCTCATCGTGGACAACAACATATAATTTGCTAGTCGTTTTCTTTGTTAGGATAACTACTTCATCTATTTTGACACAAGGGGATCATGTCTCCTCCTTTTTGGCTCTATAAAGTGTATAATGGTGGATGTATTTTTTGGATATACTATGTTTGTAGTATGACACTACAGAGAGATGTGTTCGGGTTATTATTAATGTTGATTCACTCGTGAGTTTTGCATAAATGTTATATAAATGTTGTAATTTTGTGGATTGTAATATTCTTCGTGTTTTTTTGAAAGAGCTTTTGTTCATAATCAAATATATGTGGATGGGGTACCAATGTACCATTTTATTTATAAATTCTTTTTTGTGATTAAAGAAAATAAAAATTAACAAATTATCAATTAATATGTTAGGTTTAAAGTGAATAATGGAATGAGTTAGTAAAATCAGTGAAAGATTAAAAAAAAAGTCTACTAAATAGTGCAATGTACTAAACAATAATATTTCCTTTATAATATTATTTGATTTGATTTGGGAGAGCAGTGAACTAAAACAAAAAGGTTAGTGAAATGATATTATAAATGGAAGCACCCACCATTATGGATAGGTTATTATTGTGGTATCGCTCTACATGCTTCTAAGGGACATTCTGCTGATTGGTCCACCACCACCACCACCTCACCCTCAAACCAGGAATGCTTTTTCAACTTTTTTGAACCTCAACAGACTAAAGACCATGAACTTTAAACCCTAGTTTAATCACTGTGCAATGAATTTACACTTGGTTGCAGGTGTGTGTAGGTGATAGAGAAAGAGAGATAGTACTGTTTCTGGTGAGTATTGTAATATAGTATTCAGAGTAGACCCCATGTGACCACCAACGTCCCTTCCTTGCTTGGTTTTCCATACTTAACCTTCTTGGCCTGCACAATCAATACATTTTCATTTGGATAATCTACTTTCTTATCTTTTGCTTCAAGCAAGTGAATTCATCAAATGTCATTAATTAGTATTTCTTTAAGATAATTATTTTATTTAGTAAATTGATTTAGGGATTATGTTAGATTGAATTTTAAAAGACTATTTGAACAAAAGAAAGTTATAGATTTTGAAAGACAGGTAGAGGAACGTTATGGTGTATAAATTTCATTTTTTAAAAGACTTTATAAACAGTATAAATTAATAGAATTAATAGTATAAATTTCATTTAAAAGACTTTAATTATAGTCAAAATTTTGTAGTTCAAATTTTTATTTTGAAAATTTTAAAAGACTTCATGACTATTTAAAGTTTGGAAGAAAACGTTGTGATTTTTTTAGAAAACGTTCAAACTTATAAAAGTTAATTAAAAAATAATAAAAAGTGTCAATTTTTGGATATAAAAAGGTAAGACTAATACGTTCTTTTAGTCTTTCTAAGTATCATTTTTTCTATATATTCAAAACTATACTGGTCATCCATGCATAAACTTCTTCTGTTTTCTTGTTTTTAATGTGAAAATATATTTAAACTATGATCTTCATTATTAAATAATCCTGAAAATATTTTTTCTCTTATTTAATTGAAAATTCATAGAGAGAAGAGTTTGGTGTAATAAAGAAAACACATCTAACAACCTACAAATAATAATAAAAGGTCAGGAAAGTCTGGAGATTTAAGGTGAAATTGTTCTAAGGGTGTAATATATATATATATATATATATATATATATATATATATATATATATCCTAATACAAATTTACATGAAGTTCATTCTAAGAAATAGTCTATTCAAGTTGGAATATTTTTTAATATTTAAAGACTTTTAATAAGGAGTAAAAGAATTTAATTAAATATGACCGAATTTTCTTACTCTTCTTAAAGAAAGCCCTTTCTGAATGTCATGAGTTATGATATTATTTAAAAATCTACATTAAATACCATAAGTCTTTTTAATAAATAAAATATTTTTTTTAATTTAACCTAATCTGAAACATGCTAATGACACTCTATAATTTGAAAAGTGGAGAAGGGAACTTAACTTACACTTGTTGAGGGAGAAAAAAAATGCAATTTACATAATTTATATTTATATTTTGGGTGCCTTTCTCTTAAAAAACCACTGAATAAATAAGCATTTTTAGTTAGGAAATATGGATCCATGTGAGGACAATCATGGGCAAATGGGAAGAGCTTATTTTGGTTTGTGGGTGCTGGAAAGCTTAACCATTTAATTGTTTTATGCTTACACACATTTGGTCACAATGAATAAAATAAAATAAAAAGCATACAAGTTGAATGTTTGGTGACCCTAGTTGACCTTACCTACTTTTTGACCTTATTTTAAGCCTTGCCTTTTATACCTTCTTGTTTAGGTATAGTTGAGCATTGACTGGCCAAACTTCTTGTCATGCCTATAAATAAGGGTATCCTCTCAATTACACAAGAACCAAGGCATGCATTGGTAATCTCACATCCTCAATCACTTTTATTCCCTCTTTATATAACAATTCTTATTTTAGAATATAATAAACCCAACAAAAGCTAAAATACAATTTTCAATCACGATTCTTTTAACAAAATACCCTTCACTCATCATTATACAATTTGATAGAAACTTATTTTTTATAAAAAAAATATATTTTTCGATCAGATATTTTTACACGAAGTTGAGTATTTTCACATTTCAAACTTAAAACTTAAGTTATTATGATTTTTTTATGTAACAAATAATTTTTTAATATAAATTAAAATATTAAAACATTTTATATTAACTTATCGTTAATATATTATAATATAATTTATGTTAGAAAATTTATTTATTATGTTAAAAGAAGTGAGAATGCGTTCTAAAAACAAAAATCTATTTCCTTTGTGGGTATGAATATATTTAAAATGTTTACAATTTGTGTTGGAGATCCAACATCGACTAGAGATGAGAATTTTTCTTTATATATAAGTGGGTGCAAACCTCACCCCATGATCCGGTTTTATGGGATTGAGTTAGGTTTAAAGTTCACTTTATAATATGGTATCAGAGTCATTTTTGAGTCTAATTATCGGACCACCCATAATATGCTATCCCACGCACGAGTTGTCACTCTCGGCGTGAGGGGGTGTGTTGGAGATCTCACATCGACTAGAGATGTGCAAACCTTAACCTCATTGAACCGATTTTATGAGATTGAGTTAGGCTTAAAGTCCACTTTTTAACAATTTGAAATAAAAACATAAATCTGTTTTAGAGATTTAAATCTATAATCACCGTTTTTATTAAAGGATTGTCCAGAAGGCACGTACAGCTTCCAAGGTAGTGATTAGATAAGCATTCTCTATGCAAGAAGAGAAAGATCCATTATTGAAATAAAGCACTCATTGCTGAACATACTATTATTAGTAACATAAAATGCGCCCATTATAGATAAACTATTTGTTTAGTATCACCTATATAAACCATTTTAAATTGAAGTAAGAAATTGCACACAATTTACATTGAATAATTAAGTCACTAAGCTAGGGAAAGTGCTAGTGGTGAAGAACATAACTCACTAGTTTGTATGAAATCGTACATTTGAATTATGTTGTCACTTGTTGGACATTCCCAAATGTCAATTTCAAATCTCTTCTCCACCATCCACGATTATCATTGGCACATAAATAATTAAACCTTATAAATTGTGCTTCTACATTTGTTATGAAATCAAATGATAAAATGATTGAAAGAGAGTGGAGGTTAAAAGAAAATGAAAAAAGGGTTTGAGAAAGTAGTGGATAATTTTTTTAGTGCATAATATTAAAATCAACCAGAGAAGTGTTTGATGGTGAGAAATAACAATATTTAATCAAATAGATGTTTTGATTAAACCTTACATTTTTATGGAGTCAAAATAATCTTTTAAAAAACTCAATTTTACATTCTAAAATATTTCAAATTTAATATTTATTTTTTATTATTCTTAATTCATCACCATTGTATCTATCATTACCTTAATCACCACCATCATAATTTACACATCATTATTATCTATATTATTGGCATTTTCAAAAGATTTACTTACTTAATATAGTGTTATCTATTTTTTTTATCTACAATATACTAATTATATTAAATAAAATCAGACAATTAAAAAAGTGTCACAATCTATATACACAAAAAAATTAGATATTTCCAAAACAGATAACTGATTACTATCATACCATCTCAAAATAACTTAACCTTAACCTAATCTCTAAGAGTCATATTCATGTAAGTAATATGAGAAAAAGTGAGTCATGTAGTGGTCATATAATTGGTGATGATCAAGTAGATATGTAGGTAACGGGTAATCAACTAGGAATCCATGTTACAAAATTTTGATTAGTCAGTTAGATTAGGAATTAGGAAGAAGATTAGTGCTTGTGGCTTAATGGGTGTGGCGGCTTAAGGTAAAATAAATAAGTAAACAAATGGATCCAAACTCTTTCTAATTTATATATATAAACTTGGTAGTGATAGCAGAGCAAAGATCATAGCAAAGATTTGCCACACAATATACAAGTCATTATATGTTTTATTGAAATAAAGTGTCATATAATGAACTCTATTATTGTGCATATTTATATTCAGTTGTAGAAAATGAACGAAAGAAGGTACAAGAGCTTCTCGAGCATAAATGGTAGAGAAAAAGAAGAAGAAGAAAAAATGCTCAACCTGAGACATTTAATTCCTACTTTGCCATATTTAATTGGTTTCTTGTTCCTTCTTTTGTGGGGCATTGTCTGCAACATGCGAAGTAAAATATTCAGTACCTACCACCAATATGAGAGTGCTACATGCTGAACCACACATACTTTACATGAATGGCTAATTAAACTTGATAAGTTATCATTTTGTCAAAATAGCATTGATGGGCACTGAATGAAGACTAGCTTTTTTGGTAGCAGTAAAATCAACAAGTTTCTTCTCAGCTACTGTGAAAATGATATCAAGAAACCGAAACAAATGATGCATGTGTGTGCCATGATGTAGCTTATTTGAAAAAAAATGGAAGAGAAAATGATGAAGGAGGAGAAAATATAAAGAACACAACGACACTCCATGAGGTATTCGTGAAGAAGCAGCAATATATAGTTGCACATGATCCTATGTTGTATGTACATTTTTTCAGTCTTTTGTTTTCTGTCAAGAAAACTTGGTTTTCTAACTACGAAATTTCAGAGATTTGGTGGACACCATGATTGTTCGACCAGTACGCATTTTTAAGATATCTGTTAAAAGGGTTTTTAATTGAACACACTGACAATATAGAAAATAACTAATATATATATATATATATATATATATATATATATATAGAATTAAAAGTTGTGGATTTTTAAGGTAGTTTTATTTCTAATTAGTTGAGAGAATGAATATTTTTGTTCATTATAAGTATATTAAAACTAAACTCATTATGAACATTCTATCTCTTAATTTCTTTTTGAAGAAAATATTTCCCATACATTTTTTTTGTTAAGAAAATATACAAGGAAATGTTTGACTTTTCTTCTTTATATGTTTATAAGAAAAATAACTAATTAACAATTAAATTTAAAGATATAATATAATTAATTATTATATTAATTAAATTAGATACATTTTAGAGACTACAAAATTATTGATATCTAAAGTGATTTTTATTATTAATAAAAATATATATGGAAATTAATTTAAAATTTAAAATATTAGTAACTAAAACTTTATAACTAATTTAAATACTAGTTTAGAAACTATTTTATAAATTTTAATTAATAATATAAACTATTTTAAATATTAATATTTTTTTAATTTATAAAATAGTTTCTAATTTAGTTAATATAATAATTAATTAATCTCTAAAATTAAAATAAATTTTTATTTTACAATATTTTTAATAAATGGATGAGAGTGTGAACACAATGTCATGTAAAAAACAATAGTTTTTTTTTATCCCAACAATATATCCTAAATCCTAAACAAAAAGTTAAATAAGATTTTTTTTCTCTCTAAAATAAATAGAAAATTAAATAGGAAGCTAGTTTTGCTCTTTAATTTTTTTTTCTTACTTTACTATTCCATTTTTTTTAAAGTTGTTAGTATCATTAAAATCGTTAATCATGTTATCATAACATTATCATATATCAGCATAACATTTGTCAAATCAATTATATTAATGTTACCATAACGATCACATCAACATATTGTTAAGACTAGAAAAATAAATATGTTAATATTAAAATAACTTATTTTTTCCTGATATATTTTATATTTACAAGTATTAAAATCTTTAATATTGTTCAACCACTAAAAGAAAATCATAAAATAAAAATCAATTTTTGATACCAAAATAATTAGTTGCAATAGTAACTAAATTAGAAACCATTTTAGAAACTAAAAAAAAAAAATTTCTAAATTAGTTTCTAAATTGATATCTAATAGAAACCTTTCTTTTTTAGTTTTTAAAATGATCTCTACTTTAGTTACTATTGCAACTAATTATTTTGGTCTCTAAAAATTGGTTTCTATTTCATGATTTTTTTGTAATGAACTATTTGTTTAAAAATGAGTTAAATTAATTATTTTAAATAATAATATCATTTATTTTTTAATAGCATTTAACTATCATAATATTTATTATTATAGAAAATTTACAATCACCGGAAAAAATTATTAAATAAAAACTAATTTTAAAAAGTAAAAAATAATTAATTATTATATTTATTAAGTTAAATACTATTTTATAAATTAAAAATATTAATAATTAAATTAATTTTTATTATTAATTAAAAAAATTAAATTAATTTATAAATTAATATCTAGTTTTAACTATTAATTACTTTCAATTTTAAATTAATTAACATAAAGATTAATTTAAAATCTAAAATAATTAATAAATAAAACTTATTAACTAATATTATATATATGAATTAAAAAACTAGTTTATAATTTTTTATTAATAGAAACTATATTAAATATCAAATAATTTTTTAATTTATAAAATAATATCTAAGTTAATCAATATAATAATTAATTATATATTTTTTTTAAAATTAATTATTATTTAATGATTTTATTGTAATCAATATTTAACTAAACTTATTTTTTTAATAATAACATAATTAATTTTGTGATAATATTTATTATTATCGAAAACTCACCATACTTAACTAGATTTATAGATTTAGTTTTTTTTTTTTAAATAAATTTTTTTTTTTTTAACCATCACTATACAACTTGACATGTCAGTTATGCTCAAGTAACAATCATCATTTGTCATGAAAAAAGAAACAGTCTAGATGGTAGCCTATTATATCAATGAAAAATATTCTATAGGAATAACTCCTAAATTAACTAACTTATAAATTAATATTTAATTAGATTTAGTTGGTTTTACTAATATGTTTATTTAGTCCTTATAAATATATTATTTTAAAATTTGATCTTTTACAAATATTTTATTTTATTTTTAGTTCTGTGTTATTTTTTTCATTTTGGTCTCTATATTATTATTATTTTTTTATTATAATGATATCATGATATAACATTTTGGTGATATCAACATAGCCTTTTTTTTAACTACTTTTATTAACATGTTATTATGATACTGTGAACATTAACTTTGACAATCAAATTATTACAATAATTGATAAAAGTAAAAAAAATTATAATCGATAATGAAAAACCACATTTATCATGATAAAATAACACATACTGAAACTGTTGAAATGAAAAAACAAAAAAGTCACTATATACACCAAGTGTCCTTGAGAATAGGCTCATTCTTCCTTGACCCATTAAATTTCTTCATCCACCCCATCAATTTCAAAAGAATTATTTTACTTTTTTTTTTCTGGAACATACATTTCAAAATTGATGAAATACGATTTAGAAAACGTTTTCGTATACTTTTCAGAATTCATGAAATACAGAAAACGTTTTCGTAAACAGAATTTTTGAAAAACATTCTCTGGAACAGAATTTTCGGAAAACATTTTTTAAAAGATTTCCAAAATAAACTTTCTGGAATGTATATAATATATTCTGAAATATATTTTTCGAAATAAATTCTTCAGAATATATTCTAGAAAATAATTTCCAGAATAAGGACAAATCAGATAAAAATTGATGGAGTGCAGGAAAAAAAATTGATGGAGTGCAGGAAAAGATTTGACAGAACAAAGGAAGAAAACACCTTGAGAATATCATAGTTTCTTCCTGCACCTCCATATACAATATGAAAATACATTTTTATCCTTTTTGTGTCACCTCTATAGAGTAGTTTTTGGATTATGTAATCCGAAAACTAAATAAGACTTCCGAATTATGTAATCCAGAAAGTAATTATGCATCTGAAAAAAGGCTTCCAGATTATATAATCCAGAAGCTAATTACAAATTTAAAAAACGACTTCCGAATTACGTAATCCAGAATATTATATAGGAGCATTTTTGGAAATTCGAAAATTTATAGAGGTGAAAGAAGAAGATATAGAGGTGCAGGAAGAAATAGTCTCATTTTATCATACATATTGGACTACCAAAACTATATTTGAAAATTGCTAAATGCATCATCTACCCTACTTGATAAATGCATCTTCCTTATCACGTCGGAATTTAAAAACCAACCTTTATGTAATTTTGTTATTCATTATTTTATGTATTTGATTTAACATGTAGAATCTTAATTCACTTTTTAGATATAAACAAATATTCAAAATAGTTTCAATCAAAATATACATATAATATCTTCTAGTGAACATTTTGTTAATGTTCGTAATGGACGAAATGTTTTGACTTATACATGAAAATTAGTTCGAAAAAACACAACAAGCCATTTTAACTTCACTTAAACTATTTCTATAAATACTCTAGAAAGTAAGTTTTAATTTTTTTAACAAGTCATGTTGAATGAATAACACATTTTGTATAATTTAAAATTAACTTATGTAATTTGATTTATGAAAAAGCAAGATTCAGTCCTGTATGTCACAATATCAGAGTTAGATCACTGCATATAAGACAAATATTTACTTTTTTATATTTCAAATGATCAAATTAAATTATTTTTAAGAATGAAAATCGAAGTAGTATTATCTAATAAAATATCCAATTGTGTGATGAAAGTGTGGTGTTGGATGAACAAAAAGTTTGAACTTATACGAAAGTGTGTGGGTAAAGTCATTCAACTTCGTCAAAATTATGCAATTTTTCAATAAGCACTTCTCTTATCAAAATGATGTGATTTGTTTGAGTACAAGCAACACCAAAATACATCAGAAGATGAAATAAACACAAAATCTTCAAACTTCTTGTCAATGTTCCCCTCTAGTCTTACTCTTCAATTTGTTTTTCTTTATTTTCCACCCCTTTTTCAACATAAAAGAAAGTGCATGAACCAACAACCAACATCATAAGGTTGAATGTTTTCAATGTGATTCATTACTAGTTGAGCTTCAAGTGTGGTGTGGAGGAGGTTTGAAGCTATAAATTAATCTCTTCTTCTTTATTGTAAAATATTTAAATTTGTAATATTTTCTCCCACATTAATAAAATTGGGTTGTTTCAGCTGTACTTGGAGATTAAGCTAAACTGACGGAACTCCGTTAACAAGTTTCGAAGTTGTGTTGTTTTGGTGGAGAAATTACCCGATTGATGGTAGTTATAAACCATACAACATTTTTAAAATCACATATCGACTAAAAATAAAAATATTTCATAGTATATAAATGATTATAAACCTCATTAAATTTATTTGATAAAATTGAATTAGACTTAAAGTTCTTTTTTTTTATAAAAGTTTTATGTTAGGTATCACTATACAACTTGACATCTCAGCTAGGCTGACACTTCAAATAACAACAATCATTTGTCATTACATGAAAAAAGTATTATTAAAAAAAATAAAAAAGAAAAAAATACAAAAAAAAAGAATACGGGAAATTAAACCAAAATCTATATGTTAACAAAAACGATACATATAGGTAGACTATATATACTTATTCTTGAAGAATTTTAAGAAGAAAAAAGATGGAAACATATTATACTAATAAAATAATTTTCTATGAATAAATCCTAAATTGACAAACTTATCACCTCACACATTCTCTTAGTTAAAATTCACTTTTTAATATAAATATTATTTATGTTATTTTTAAATTTTATCTTCATTGTCAATTTTATTAAAAATGAAAAAAGTTAATCAATATTAATATATACATTTTTTATTTCTATCTTTACATACTAAATTGTGATATTGATCTCAAAATATTTTTTTTTATCATTCAATATTTAAAATTATAGTTTTAATCATTAAATATTGAATTTAACAGACTAAAACTATTTTAAATCATGAAGCATATCTAAACCATAAATTTTAAATTGTAAAGAAAATAATTTTATTCTCTCAAATTTAGTATTTAATATTTTTGAAAAATTAAAATAGGGTACAAAATTTCAAGAACCAAAATCAACTAACCCAACTTTTAAACACTAAAAAACATATCTATACCTAAAATATATATAACGTAATTATAGTTTATTAAATGGACAATTTAATAAAAGGTGTTTACTTGTAATTTATACTTAACAGAATCGAAGTTTCTTTCTATTTTTTCTTCTTCTTTTAAAACACTTGCAAACTAAAATCTTTATTTACAACATATTTATTATTATTTAAGGGAAAAAAACACTACAAATTTTAAAAAACGTGATATGAAATATTAAATTTTAAGGCAATTAATAATCAGTTTTTACTAAAAAATAATTATATCCAGTAATATTTTATTCTTCAGGATTTAACATTGTCGATATCTATTTATAAATTAATATTTTTTATTTAAATTATTTTCTTATATCTATTCTACTTAATCAATTAATAATACTTGTTTTATAATCTCTATATATTTATTACAATGATAATCAGTACAAATTATTAAACTGTGAATCAGCTACAGAATGGTTCCATCTTAATAAGTGCCCTCGTATTTATCTTGAATACGTGAATTAAATTATAAGTTCTATCTCAACAAAAAATATTATAAGTTTTCAGAAAATTATTAAGTAGAATCTTAAATTATTTTTAAAATATTCAATTAACCCTCTAAATTAAAAGACATTTTAATTCAGTTTTTAAACTAAAAAATTTCTAAAAACACTTTTTCACAACATTAAACCATAAAAAATTCTGACTTTTAGAACTATTTTAAAAAGATAGGATATAAGACCATGATCTGAAATAAGTTTAGGAATCTATTTAAAACAAATCAAAATAGTTCATTCTTAATATTTCAGTTTTGCTTTCTAATTTTTTTTGTCTCATTCTTAATATTATTTTTAAAACCGTTATTATCATTAATTTTGTCGTTAAAAAATAATGTTTATGAAATATTATATGTTAAGTCCATAAAATTATCAAATCAGAGATGTTGACATTAGCAAAAAATATGATATAATTTGATGTTATGAAAAACTAAAATAAAAAATATACTTATTTATAGGAATACAAAAAAGTTTGTAGGAACTAAATAAAAAAATTATTTATAAATTACTAAAATTAAAAATAAAAAATTTATAAGGAATTAAAAATAAACATATCAATAAGGATTAAACATATAAGCTAAGATATAGAAGGACTAAAGTAATAAATATAGTTTATAAAACATTTAAAATAGAAGAAAAAAAATAGTTCCGATTGATTACTATTAGTTTTTTTTATAATGATGATAATAATAAACATTAAGAAAGATAATAACAAAACATTAAGAAAGTTGAACTAGATTGTTAATGTTAAAAATGATTAAGTTAATCTACTTAAATTAGTGATTAAAATCAATCATTATAATTAGAAGATTTAAAAATGGATTTATTCTATATGGTAACTTGAAAAACCTCTAGTATAGATTGGGATAGGCAAATATAGTATAACTAAATTGAACTATATTTTTTTTTTACCTATTTCATTTAATTTGTAAGTTAAATGGCCTATTGATCCATTTGCAACTTATTTGAAATAAGGATTGGAATAACCTGTTACATTTTTTTATTTGGTTATTTTTGTACCTCAAGTAGGAGTCACATTTATGAAGGAGATGAGTTGAGAAAAAACCTTATGAGAATAATAAAAACTTTAAAAAAATGCATTGAATGCATAAACTACATCTTAAGTGTATTTGACATGATCCCAACCACTTGTTTAAAATTTAGTTAAGTCAATCATTTTTAACATTAACATAAATTATCCTTTTAAAATGCCACTCAACTGTCATAATATTTATTATTATACTAAGGCTTACAAAAATCATCTCACACTAATATTTATTCTACCATAAATATGTTATTTTTACCTTAGTCCTTCTAAATAAATTACATTTTTATGTTTTTCTCATTTACAACTAATTTTTTTTATCTTTATAAATATATAATTTTTTATAATATTATAACATGATTAAGTTGATTGTGTTAGTGATATTAATGACAGAAACAGTTTTAAGAAGATAAAAACTATTAGGGATGAAAAAAAAACATAATTAAGACTTTAAAACAGTGTGAAAACTAAATACTTCATGCCACTTAACGGCTGCTTCTTCCTGCACCGCATAGGTTCTTCCGCATCCTCATAAATATTTGAAATTTCAAAAATACTTATTTGTAAAAAGTTTAAAGTTTAAAAAGTTTTAAGTGTTAGGTAATTTTGGATTATATAATTTAGAAGTTTTTTTTTAGTTTCGGGATTAATTTCTGAATTATATAATCTAAAATGTGTTTTTTCAAAAAATTATTATGGATTACTTAATCCAGATGCTAATATCTTTTCTAAAAATAATACCGTATTATATAGTTTAGAATGTTCTTAAAAAGTGAAAAAAAAATTAATGTAACAAAATCAATGCAGAAGAAAAGTGAAATACATATGGAAAACTAACATTTTTCACCATACAACAACAAACTTACTATAAAATGCTACCAAACTCAATATACAATCACAAAAAAAACCTTCAATCACCTAGGTTTTTTATTCTACCCCTTCTTTTGATTTGTCTCACGACACATCCCAAGCACCTCATCTATTCCATATTTTTTTAGGGTTTAAGATTTAGGTACACATTTTGGATTACATAATCTAGAAGCTAATCCTAGATTCGAAAAAGACTTATGAATTATATAATTTGGAAGATACATAACACTTCAAACTTTTTTAACTTTTTTACAAAAGGTTATTTTTGGAATTTCAAATATTTATGGGGTAGTGTAACAACCTATAGGGTGCAGGAAGAAGCAACCCACTTAACCTATTATTGAGTGTGAAAACATACCTCACTGTGTCTCTTTGCACACCCAAAAAAACTGAGTGTAAAAGGTTACTTTCTATGGTCCTTCATGGATGTATTCGAGTTAGTGAGTGGATTTGAGATAGGTTATGGCCTATATTACGTTGATATCAATGATCCAAACTTAAGGAGGCAACCTAAGCTCTCTGATGAATGGTACTCAAATTTTCTTAAAGGGAAGCCTATGGACTCAAAGATCAAAGAAATCGAGAAGAATGTTCTGTCACACGATACCCAACTGCATAATGCCACATAAAATAATCATGTAAGATCTTTCTCTCTTGGGGTTCATACTTTGCAATTTGTGTTACGTCAATGAATAAAACAACATGGTTTTTGATTGTTTGTTGTTTCAAAACTAACATTAACTAACATTGTAGAAGAGCAACTCCTCAAGATTCCCCATTACAACCTTAATAACTCATTCGAGATTACAAATGTCTTCATATTTTGTCCATGGGACGAGTTCTAATATTTTGACAACCAGCATCATAACAAATATTAATATTTGCAATAGAAAAAAATAAAAGAAAAACTTTTTAATGAAAATACACGCAAAACGCAAAAAGTTAGAATTGTTTTAACAAAACTATGAATTTCTATAAATAATTAAAATATTAATATTTATTGAGTTGTAAGATGAAACACGGTTGTCAAATAATTTCCTATGAAATGCTTCCACATTATGGGCTCTTTATGCAAGTACATTCTCTACATACACATTATCATACGCATGACCCACATTAGAGGGTCACATCATGATCTCTTCTACAAAGTAAGGTTTTCTAACCTTTAATGGGTTGAGAGACTTCACCCATTGTTTTAGACACATCTACCTCAAATAAAATACAACATAAAAAAGCATTTTAGAATTCATAATGCATTTTTCTTAACTTAGAAATATATTCTAAATTGTGGAATTTGAAAAAATATTTCAAATTATGTAATCCCAAAATGCATTCTAAATTACTCAAACTCGAAATGCACTATAAATTGTACAATTCAAATTGTTGAAGAAGATCGCTAAACAAATAAATTTTAAATTGAGTAAAGTGTTGCCTTATCTGAAGAGGTTTTTGAATTGCACAATTTAAAATAAAAAACTCAACTTTTTTTTTGCTTCTAATGAGGAGCACTCACATGTGGAGGTGTAGGTATAAGGAAGAAAAATAGAATAATGGATACATATAATAACAAGAGTAATGTTTCATTTACTCCACGAATCTTGTGATGATTGAATACAAACTTTCCTTTAAATGATTTTTCCAACAATGTATGAATATCATTTGAGAAAATTAAAAGAATTTCTCTATTATTAATTCATTTAATTCTTCTATATTTTATTACTTTAGCTTTTAGTTTTTATATATAAGTTCTAGTAAATATATGTTATTTTTAAATAAAATAAGGCGAAGAACGTCACTTTGTTAAAAACATTAAAAATATCTATTCGATAAACATATAGGAAAGATAAATGTTCATTTAAAAATTATAACGAAGTGTGGTTACCATTTTATTAAATATACGAAGAAGATATACGTCTATCTTTAAACTAGATTGTGTGAGTGTTATTTAAAATAGGAAATTATAATTTTCTTTATTTTTGTCAACTTCCTTTTATTTTTTTAATCATAAAGTATATGAATTAAGAAAGATTTTTGGTTCATGACTTTCACTTTTTTTTAAATAACTTGCCTTATTAATTTTACTCTTTATTTATTTATCTCATTTATTTTTATTACTAATAAACATTTCAATCAAACACAATAATGCTAATCATTTTCTATTCAATAACAAGGAAAATAATTAATAAATATATATAGTGATGATTTTAATGTATACATGATAGAATTTATAATCAACAATTCTAAACTTTTAGAAAAATATCAATCTACTAAAGGGTCACATCCTTACATTTTTAAAATTAAGAGATTTGATTAAATATTTTGTTAATAACAATATCCAATTCTACATAATAAAAAAAATTAAATACTAATAAAAATAGAGAATAAACCATGACAGTCTCTATCAATACAAAATCCTAAATATACCGAGAAGGATAAGGTTGGAAATTTAAAAAAAAATGAATGTGTAGGAAAAAGGTGGAGGAAGAGTTTGCCTCCTAAAATATGGAAATCACGACTTCCTATTGATTTTGTTCTTTCATGTACTAATTATGTTCTCGTTGGTATCTAAACTCTAAAAATTTCATGTACTAATTAAACTATAAATCCTAAATCCTAAATCTTAAACTTTAAACTCTAAACTTCTTACGTTAATATTTTCACCCAACACTTTTATTATTTGACCGATATTTCGGCTGCCTCTTCCTGTACCTCCTTACATTCTTGTGGCACCTTATACTAAATGTGAAAATACTTTTTTGTCTTTTAATAAAAAGTAAATTAATCTTTAAAATCTCACACACCTTTTTTACATTCTTTCTTTTTTCATTTTATCTCACCCTAACACCCCAAGGATCTTTATTTTTTTTCTTACATTGGTTTGTTACTGATTTGAATGTCTTTCATTTTTTTCATTTTTTAAAAACATTCCAAATTATATTATTTGTAAGACATTTTCGAATTCATAAGATATTTTTTGGATCTGAAAATGTTCTCCAGGTTTATAGAATCATAAGCAATTTAAAAAATATATATATTCTGGATAACATAACTTAGAAGTTAATCTCAAATTCAAAAATAACTTTCGAATTATGTAATCCGAAAGATATTATAAAAAATAGTATTTTGAATGACATAATTCAGAAGTATTTTCTGGATTTGAGAGTAGGTTATGAATTATGTGATTCAGATATATTTGAGATTACATAATTTGGAAACTAATCTCATAAGTAGAAAAGACTTTTAAATGATGTAATCCAAAAAGTTAATCACAAATCTAAAAAAGACTTCCGAATTATTAAAAAATTATTTAAGTTTTTTTTTTCTTTAAATTGACTTAATTTAAAACATATTTATGACACTAATGTTGCAAAATAATTCAAAATGGTTAACCACCATGTTTTAAATAAATTATATAGTAAGTGTTTAATTATAATAATATGTAAAAAATATAATTTAAAATTATATTATATTTTTAGTTAAATGTATAGTTTTAAATTTCTTATTTAGTTATTATTATAATTTAAATTATTTAAATAAGCATTTTATACGTCTAAAAATTATAACAATAAAATATTTAATATATATATATATATATATATATATATATATATATATTGTGAAAAGAAGAAGAGATCTATGACTAGAAATGATAGCAGAAGACAGCTTCATTAAATGAGTTTTCACAGATTGTTAAAACTAAATTAGATCTGGAGAGAGACCATGGTCCATCAAGGTTCCACAACAATACTAGCTATTCTTCAATCACTACAAACATTAAAAAAATATAGATAAAAATTAAAATTTAGAGAACAAATCAATAATAATATAATGTTAAAATTTAATTACACTAACATATGAAATTCAATTCAACTCATATTAAAATTAAATAATTTGATTTTATAGTTAAAATTATTAAAGTCTAACTTTCTCACAAATTTATTTGTAAAATTGAGAATTATCTTCACTTATATATTATAAATTGATTTTATTTATATATTATATATGGTTTAGGGTTTTAAAAAATTACATCAATATTATTTTTTATAATAAATATATTCAAAATAATTAATTATAAATATAGAAAATTAAAATAAATATAAAAATAGTATTTACAGAAATAGATTGGAATACTTAAGTTTTACTAACTATAATTTGTATTTATTACATTTCAAGAAAAAAAATATCATGTTATAAAAAAAAGTTGTAGTAAATAATTCCATAATTAATATATAATATTTTCTTGAAGTAACTCCTGCCGGAAATGAAATTGATTTGCAAGCCTTACTTGACTTCAAGAGTAGGATAGTAGAAGATCCATTCAAAATTTTGAGCTCTTGGAAGTTGGAATGACTCCATCCATCAATGCAGTTGGATAGGAATCACATGCAACA
>Ga0123342_1001588_pt1 | contig 38188 bp, 17 predicted proteins | sample Turbeawhitnodule_FD_89960 | JGI IMG/M metagenome (GOLD analysis project Ga0123342, IMG submission 89960) | Root nodule microbial communities of legume samples collected from Mexico - Turtle bean Mexico white nodule | ecosystem: Host-associated > Plants > Roots > Nodule | place: Mexico: Nepantla...
CATAAGTCAATATTATTTTTATTTTGTGATAATGCAATTAATAGTGTTATATATAAAATTTGTCACTATTTGTATATTAGTTGTGACTATATTTTAAGTTGTCACTATTTGTATATTAGTTGTTACTATATTTTAAATGTGACTAATTTTAAGTTGTCACTAATTTTTTATTAAAAATAAAAAATATACATGCTATAAATAATTATTTATTAATGTAAAATACCATATGATAAATTTATTTTTCTTTCAATAAAAATATAATTAATAAAAAATTTATTGAATTTTTATAAATTAATAATGATTATTTAATATAAAATATCATATAATACTAATTTCATTATTATATAACTAGTAATTGTGAAAAAAAATATTAAAATTTTTCTATTTTAAATTTGAACCCATAATCTTTTATTAAAGAGACAATTTTACTTTCATTGTGTCACGTTACAATTACAATACTTATTTTGACACGATCGGTCGGTTACTTAGACCGAGTGACTGACTCGTCTAGTACCGACCGGTACATTAACAATTTAAGAAATTATACAACTAATGTGTTAAAGTGAAAATGAAAACATATAATCAGAATTCATGAAATTATAAAATAAATAATCAAAAGTACATAATTCATCCGTCAACAATTTTTTTTTATCTTTTCTTTTCAATTTAACACTCTTTTTATTTGACTATGTTCTTCTTTTTTCTTCATACTTTATAAATTATATAGACTTATACTATTTATTAAATTTTATCTTTTTCTAAAAATAAATATAATTATAAAATATAAATGATTAAGTACAAAGTTTGTTATTATGTATAAATACATAAATACAAGATAATGAATCAATCTCTATTTGTAGTAGGCTTATAACTGGTTAAAATATTCAAAAATAAGTTTGAAGCTTATAATTTAGTCAATTATAACTAAATCGTTATCATGTATTGTTCTCCACATATGTTGAAACAATGTATATTTCTAAATATCTCAAGAGTTAAGATACGAATAAGATGTTAGTATTTAAGCTTATATATTATGAGAAAAATGCAATTATTCTCTTTGAAATTAGGTTTATCAATGTTGTCTTACAAAAATATGCGGTAAATTTTGTCATTAACATCATAATATATAATATACAATTATTTAATTGTAATTATTATTTTATTGTTGACCTTATAATATATTTAAATAAATAATAAAATATAAATATAGTTATATTTAAGTTAATATATAATCAATGTTTATGGTTAAATAAAATAAGATAATTAAGTATTACTTTATTAAAAATATATAAAAATTTAACATCATTTATTAAAATAAAAAATTATAAATTTATTTAAAAAATTAAAAATATATAAATTTTATTAAAAGATTATGAAAAATAAATATTTTTTTAAGAATATAAACGTTTGAGTAACATTTAAAATGATTTATAATGAGATAATTATATTTTTTAAATTAAATTATAAAAAAGACAAGTTTTTTTAAAGTAAACTTGAATAAAAATTACTCTTATTTTATACTTCTTAGATTGATCCATCACATATGTAACCTTAGGATTACACCTCTCCTCAATATTACTCAAAGACTCATGTTTATATGTTTGTGCATATCTAAAACAGTTATTTTCATGAGATGTTTAATCTGAATAATAATAATATTAATGAAATTAATAATATAAATGATATTGAATATATGAATATTATTAATAATTTTTATATTATTAATTATATTAATTATATTAATATTATTAATATTGTTAATCATACTAATAAGTATAATAATTATTATATCATGACAATAAAATTTAATTAATGTAATGATTTAAGTTTTTGATTATTTAAGTGACTTGATTTTGATTCTGGTGTAATTTATTTTTAATATTAATAATAATTATAATAGCATAAATAATATTTGTGGTGAGAATTTAATTATTGTCATGAATATTTATATTTATATGTGATTGAATTTTGATTATATTTTTTTCTTTTTTTTGTCTAATTCACCTTAATTAGGGCATTACTATAATGACACCACGTTAAATGATTGAGAATTTGAACTTACCAGAAAAGTACCCATTTGAGCTGCAATAGCAAGAATATCAGCACAAGAAACTTTCCCGGGACAACTTTTTTCCACCGCTGTCTTGATATTATTTATCACATCCAAACCCCTTATTGAATTGTTATTTGGAAGTGCCTCTTGCTCGCTTTCTATAGTAGCAGTGTTGTTCAGTAAAACTGATGCATCACAACCCTGTCAACAATATAACAGTATACCTTTAGTTGTTGTTAATGAGATTTCTCCTTTTTATCAGAATATCTATATCCTATTCTAGTGATAAAAAAACAGTAAATGTTGTCCAGGTTTGTTTGTTCCTTGTTATAGAATAAAATCAAGAAAACTGTATTAAGCTGAATTAAGCCACCTTTTTTCTTTAAGTACCTAATTACAACATTAGGTAATGAATGAATGCAACTGTGCACATACCATGGTTGGTTTAATAAGCACAGTGCTTAGTAAAAAGAAAACAATGACAAGTGTTTTGGAAAAAGAAGTTCATACTTGAACAAAGCAATCATGAAAATGAAGCCTGACAAGGCTAGCCCCTATTCGGGGATCGGTTAAGGAAGCTTTAAGGATGACTGGAAACACAATATATAACAGATTTGGACATGTTTTTATGTAGAACGTAGGACTAAGCTTAGCATTAGTGACTGAAAACCCTGCATGCAATGCAAATGCACACAACACTGCCACTGCTACTACACGCATGAAACTCATTTTCGTTGTTCTTGATCCCAACTTAATATGTTCTCAGATCTCACATCGATCCTTTATTTATACAAGATATCAAGGGTGGATATCTTGGAAGTCACGACATCTCAAATGTTTGCATTAACTTAATTTTTTTTTAAATTATTTCTCAAAAGGTAAACTAACATAATTTCACGTATAATTAATTGTTATAATGACTAAATTAGAAATCATTTTAGATACTAAACAAAATTTAGTTTCTATCATTGTTAAATAATTTCTAAATTGATATCAAATTAGCTACTAAAGTTTTAACTACCACTTATTTAGATTTTAAATTTGGTAGCAAAAACCTTAGTAGTTAAACTAGATACCAATTTAGAAACCATTAATAATAGAAACTAATTTAGAAATCCAAAAAAAATTTAATTTGTAAAATGATATCTAATTTAGTTACTATAACAACTAATTATTTTTTTATTTTTAAAATTAATTTTTATTTCATGATTTTCGTATTCATTACTATACGAGTTCCAATTGGTTATGATGCCCACTTACTTCTTCCCCCTCAAAATGCAATTCCAACTCGGCCAGATAATCAAAGGGCAGATGGTATGTCTTTCTATCCATCCTGATTGTTGGATTGAAATTCAAATCTGAATGCGAGCAAGGTTAAAAACAATATATAGAATCTAATCCGTCCTTCTATCAATCGAGAAAAAACATTCATCCAAAATCTTTCTTTATTACTACTACATAAAAACACTACATTACATAAACAACCACATATGACTTTTCTAGAGAACTAGAGCTTTAAAAGCATTCTGTTATGCTAACTACATTAATTCATTTCGAAACAGAAATAAGTCAAAGGATAGGCCTTAACAAGTAGAAAGAAGATAAAGGAACTACTTTTTTTTTCTAGTCTTGATTTTTTTTATACTGGAATTATTGTGCCATTGTAGGACCAGTAAAGAGTTGTAGAATGTGGTTGGAGCACACAAAGCCACGAATTTAGAAAATGTTGTATTTCACACAAATATTTTGTGATGAAAACTGAAGTTCAAAACTGGTGTAGTAAGTTCAGCATCTTTAATCCTAATTAAAATATGCTTTGTAGGACCACAGCAACGCCACATACCACAGGCAATGTGCAAAATAATTAACCTCTCTTAAGAGAGCATCCACTCCACTGAACCTTTCTGCATAAACATTTTCATACTAAATTACCTTTAGCATTGACCTGCAATGTAGTAGGGGGTAAAAGGATGATGATTTTCAGGAAAATTGTGAAGTATTAGAGCTTAACTTCAATTTTAACTTACCACTTTAAGAAAATCATGAAATAAAAATCAATTATAGAAAAAAATAATAATTAATTATTATAATAATTAAATTATACTATTTTAGAGACTAAAATAATTTTTGATTTCTAAATTAGTTTTTATTATTGTTAAATAGTTTCTAAATTAGTATCTAATTAGCTACCAAAGTTTTAACTATCAATTATTTATAAAAATTTGATAGCAAAATTATTGGTAGCTAATTAGATACTAATTTAAAAACCATTTAACAATAATATAAACTAATTTAGAAATTAATTTTTTTTAGTTTTTAAAATAGTATCTAATTTAGTCACTATAGCAACTAATTATTTTTTGTCTCTAAAATTAATTTATATTTATATTTCATAATTTTTTTTAGTGTACATTGATACATTAATTTTTCTGAATTTTAACTCATAGTGTAGAGTCAACTAAGTTTCGTCAGAAAGTGGCATTGTTTAAGTAATAATGTTATAATGTGTACATTAGAGAAAAAGGTACTTCTTCATTTTCTCCTTGGTTATGTTTCTGCAGGGATTAGGACATACAAAATATTTTGCGCTGCCGTTACCTCATTTAATTATATTTTTTATTTATAATAAAAAAATGTAAACATTCATTTGCAGAATAATATTTTTTTTTACAATTTGACTTATCGAATTTAAAAACAAAGTTTAATTTGCCTGTGCTCTCCACTTAAAAAGTTTTAGACTGTTAACTAATAAAAGCATTATCATGTGACTTTTTAAAATAATTATTATAAGTGTACATATTCTATATAAAAAAAGCATTACACCGTTAACTAGCAAAAAGTTATCTTGAGTGTGATTTTTAAAATAAGTATTATAAATATATAAGAAAAAATGTACCACATATGATATGGTATCTAGTTTGTATAACTATGAAAAATATTACATTATAAAAAAAATTAATCTAAGTTAATTTGATTGCATAAATCTAACAAAACATGGTGGTTAAGAGTAATTAATAATTATGATATTCTCTTTAAGTTTTCTTATGTCAAAGTCAAATTTCTAAACAGGAACTCTGTAACAAATCTTTTAAAGATCTTCTTTCTAGAAAGCCACCTTTTTCTTAACCATTAGAAGAGTGATGATATTTTTTATATATTTTTTGTTTTAGAAAAAACTATTTAATAATTTGTTACAGTAATATAATAATATGAATACTCGAATTAACAAGATTATTTTTAAATGATATATTATATGTTATTATAATAAGGTTCTACACATTAGTTTGTTAATTTTTACTCCATCATTAGGATAAGATTACAAAAGTCAAATGGTTGTCCATTAACCATCTGCATGACTTTGGAGTACTTGGTGATAACCTTCAATTGATTAGATATTAGCTTGTTTCGTGTTGACTAATGATAGAAAATTGTTTATTAATAAAATATAAGTATTTAATTAAAATAATATTATTATTATCATTATTATTATTATAAAAAAACTATTAATTTTTTTTACCGGACAACAAAAAAAACTTTTAATTGATTGTATATGAAAAAGAGTTGTCAAAATTATCATTTTCTTTTTTAGTTATCATAGTAATAGACTTCCTTTTTAAGTATCTCATCTATCTCGGTAACAATAAAAACACTATAAGCTTTTAAAATATATTCTTATAAAAAAAATATATAAATCTTTGATGAACTTAAAAATTTGAATTTTTGATGGGAGGTACATTGTAGATACATCTTGTTTGGTTATAGATGACAAATGAATCTTAGGACTTTTCAAAAATAATAATGTGAAAGTCATCAAGTTCGTATTTAGTCATCAATTCACTACAAGAAAAAATAGTTTTAATGGGGTTTATTTTTACATTATCAAGGGTTAAAACTTCCATTAAGTCATTTATTTAGAATTGCAGTTTTACCTCGCTATACCATCCTTGGGGAACATGTTTACGAAGGTTTTTTTGAATCTTAGGAAAAGTCTTTCAAAGTCCCTGTTAAATATCACGAGTTTAAGAACTTTCGTAAAATATTATGAGTTTCAAAACCTCCGTAAAATATCATAGGTTTCAGAACCTTCGTAAAATATCACAGGTTTCAAAACCTCCGTAAAATACCATAAGTTTCATAACCTCCGTAAATTACCATAGGTTTTAGAACATTCGTAAAATATCATAGGTTTCAGAACTTCTGTAAATTACCATAAGTTTCAAAACCTCTGTAAATTACCATAAGTTTCAGAACCTCCGCAAATTACCATAGGTTTCAAAACATTCATAAAATACCATATGTTTCAGAACCTCTGCAAATTACCATATGTTTCAAAAAATTCATAAAATACAATAGGTTTTAGATATGAACATTTGTTTTTTCATTCATTTATTATTTATGAATTCATGTGTTTTTTCAACCACAATTATTTACATATATTGTATTTATTTATTTATCTATGTTTGTTAAATTATTTTTCAATAAATAAAATAAATAAATGGATATAACATTCATTAATGGTCATTTTATACATATATATAAATAAATTACAATTTATACAAAAATATATCAAGTAGACACAAATACAAAATGAGTTAAAAAATTATAAGGAATCAATAAAAGACAAATACTACTATGAAGTAATACAAATGAAAACCTAACATTGCTTACAAAATAAGACAAAAATCATTTCTACATTATATTATATTCTTCAACTATCACATATATTCCTCAATGTCCAAAATTTATTCTAGTTGCACACTTCCTTGATGAGAAACCTACAATTGAGAAACCTACAATATAAACATGTAATAGAAATATAAATCTGAAAAATAAAATGTTTTTCAACCACTTCTTTACTACAATAAATTCAGAAAAGTACAACTAAAAATGCTATATTATATGTTATTATAATAAGGTTCTACACATTAGTTTGCTCATTTTTACTCCATCATTAGCATAAGGTTACAAAAGTCAAATGGTTGTCCATTAACTATCTGTATGACTTTGGAGTACTTGGTGATAACCTTCAATTGATTAGATATTTGCTTGTTTCGTGTTGACTAATGATATATTAATAATTAATATTATCAAAATAATATTTTGATAATTGTTTATTAATAACATACAAGTATTTAATTGAAATAATATTATTATTATCATTATTATTATAAAAAAAACTATTAATTTTTTTTTACTGGCAACAATAAAAAAAACTATTAATTGATTGTATATGAAAAAAGTTGTCAAAATTATCATTTTCTTTTTTAGTTATCATCGTAATAGACTTCATTTTTAACACTACAAGAAAATCATCATTTAAAAATCAATATTATAGACAAAAAATAATTAGTTACTATAGTAATTAAATTAGAGACCATTTTAGAGACTAAAAAATATTGATTTCTAATTTAGTTTCTATTATTGTTAAATAGTTTCTAAGTTGGTATATATTTAGCTATCAAGGTTTTAACTACCAATTATTTAGATTCTAAATTTGGTAGCACCCAATCTGCTTTTGAAAATGACAAAAATAACCTTACATAAAGGAAAAAAAAATGTAAATAAAAATTACTTTTGAATGAAACCTTTTATCTAGAAACATTCCAGATTTCAATTTCCGAAACTCATTTTTTATTTCCAGAAATTTTTATCCAAAATGTATTTTTAATTTTGAATTCTGGATTTTTTTTGTCTAGAATGTATTTATTTATTTATTTTTGAATTATATTTATTATTCTGTATTTTCAAATCCGGAATATGGGTAATTTTGAAATTTTGAAAAAATAATAGGGTGCAGGTTATAATTGATAGGTGTGAAGAAAAACGTTTCAGATTGATATTTGAACATTCAGATTCTCACAAATTTCCAAATTACTTTTTGAACAACTCAATAGATTCTCACAGATTTCCAATGTTCACACCTAGAAATTATTTTCACACCATTACCACGAAATTATATATATATATATATATATATATATATATATATTAATTAAAAAAAAGAGGGAAAATTAAAAATATTAAATATATTTTTTAATTATTTGTTTATTAAATTAGTTAATTATATTTATTTATGAAGGTTTGAAAAAAAAAGTAAATTATTTTGATGAGGTTCCACAATAAATCTTTATAATTTAATAAAAGGATAAAAAAAATCTTCTTTAAAATAAACTTTAAAATTTAACAAGGTTAAAAAACTTATTTTTATTTTACTAAGGTTAGAATAAACTTAATGAATGTTAAAAAAAATTCCATTATTTAGAATAAACTTTTAAAATTTAATGAAAATTAAAATAACTTCCATTAATTAAATCTATTACTAAAATTTTATTAACATTCACTAAATAACTTTCGTTAAAATATTTTATTTTATTTTCTTGTGATTCTTGCTTAAGTCCGCATGTATTGATATTGATATTGCAAATATTGAATGTCACCTGGATTACAATATGATTTCCACTTCGATTGAATGTCTTAGTAAGAAAAAATACAAATTATTTTACATTGTAGAAAAAAGTAAAATTGTTATATAAAATCATATTTAAATATTTATAATTATAAAAATTTAATTAAAAAGTACTTTTATATTAAATTTAATAGTACTTTTTATATTTTATAATTAATATTATTATTATATAAATTTATTTTTTATTATAAATAACTATTTTTATTTTTTCTATATTATAATTATATTTTTTTTATTAAAAATATTGTTAAATATTTTTATTACTAAACTTATCTAATACTTAATTTTTTAATATTATTTTATTTTTATTATATTAAATTATATTATATAATTGATTATATTTAGGTTTGTAACATATATTATATATAATATAATTGATTATATTTTATATATAATAATAATTAAGCTAATATATTTTAAAATTAATTCAATATTTAAACATACTTTTAAAATAAAACTACTATTTTTACAAAATATTATAAAATTTGAATTAACAACATAAATTATTTATTTTATATATTTACAAATAATTAATTTATTGAAAAAATAAAATTAAGAAAATAATTATTACTTTTAAAAAAATTGAAATCAAAATGATAACCCAATTTTAAAATTTATAAATTTTGCATAACCTATTCTCTTAGAACAAAAAAATCATTTGTATCATTATTTGAATTTTGATCTTCTATGCAATACAAACCACAATAATAACAAAGGAACTTAAAAAAAAAAAATAGTGATAATCGATTATGTATTAAGAAACTGATTATCCTTCTAAAAATCGCTTCTAATCAATTATATATATATATATATATAAGGATAAGAGCTTATTTCTTGAAAAGTCACAAATATCGATTATACAAAGTTGTTAACCGATTCGTTCTTCTTTTCTTTCTCCATCAAAGCTTATCTCAATGAACACCACCAAAAAAAACTTTATAATAATAATGAATCATTTCTATTATTATGATTTATCCAACATCACTTTCAAATCATGCCTAATTGTAGGCACTTTCTATCACGTGCATATATGGTTACGTAGAATAAACTAAATTAAGACAACGAGTTTACAGATACATTTTTTATTTTATTTTATTTATTTATTATCAGCGTCAAAGTAGATACATAATAATATAGCAGAAGATACATCAGAAAATAGCTTTGGCATGCACACTATCCTTTGGTTTATTTCAATATATTTACAACTTTTTGCCTTTACAGCACATTCCCATCAACTTAATCATTATTTGGATTTTGCCACCACCTTCTCTTTTCGATCCTTGGATGCCACACCAACTAATCCAGATGAATCTTCATTCACCAAATTACACTGCAACCGAATTTCTCCTTCATCCCCTGTCAGCACTGAAATACTTCCCATCTTTGTCATTGACACTGCAAAGTTGTCAAAGAAAACACTTTGGTCACTGCTGAAGCTATTCACAAGGTGAATGGTATCAGCACCAGAAGTGGAGAAGAGTTCTTGGTCGCTCTGAAGTAGGCCATTATGGTTCTGGAGATTGGAGTAGTATTTGTTATCGAACTTATCAGGTGTGGTCAGATCCAAATTGGCGAGGTTGTCCTCTGTGGCATCTAGGGGGCATATCTCACTCAATGTTGCCAAGTAAGTGCTGTTCAGAGTTGGATCAGGACTTCCAGTGTCGTTGAAATTGTGTAATCTGTTGCTGAACAAGCTGCAGTGAGCTCGTCCAAACGTATGTGCACCTGTTCATACTTTAATGCTTGATAAATAACCTAGTTATGGTGACTTTGTGAACTAATTTTTGAAATTTAACTAAGTTTTGAATACAAATTCTGTGAGAAAATGTGAATTTGATTGAGTATACCTGAGAGTGCAACTAAATCAGTGGTGTTGAGACCTTGAACAGCAAAGGATTGTTGAAGTTGATCCAGTGTGGAGCTTGGTGCTGGAAGGTTTATATTAGCAAGGCTTCTGTTTGCTGTTAAACTGTCCCTTCTTCCTAATAGAACTGACCATGATGGACCTCCTCCCTGTGAAATACAAAAATTGAACCAATTTAAGTGAAAATCTTGGAAAGGGCATAAAAATTGTGCCTGGAAGATATCTTTAAAATATTATAATAAACTTTGTATAAACTTTAAATCTTTGTAACATTATAAGATCAATAAAACTAAGACAGATAACTTATTTATACAATTTTGTAGAGTTTTCTGGAATTAGAGTGTTAGTTGGGAGTTAAAACTTACCAGAACAGAACCTACTTCAGCTGCAATAGCCAAAATATCAGCACAAGAAACTGTTTCTGGACAACTATTTTCTACTGCTGTTTTGATGTTATTCACCACATCCAAACCCCTTATTGAATTGATATTTGGAATGGCATCTTGTTCACTCTCTATGGTAGCAGAGTTTTTCAGCAAAACTGATGCATCGCAACCCTGTTACAAACATCAACAACCTACTTCAAACTTAATCATCATAAGTTTTGCATGTCATTTACTTGCCTCTTAAAAGAAGTTATATAGTTTAAGATGACATATAAGTATACAGCACTTTCCCTTCAGTTTTGCATGCATAAGGTTTAGTCTAGTGAACAAGTAGGAACCTGAACAAAGCAATCATGGAAATGAAGTCTGATGAGGCTAGCACCAATGAGGGGATCAGTGAGGTAAGCGTTATTGATGACTCCATACACAATAGAATATAGCAGAGGGCATGTTATGTCATAGTAAGTAGTACTCAAATCTGCACATGACACTGGAAACCCTAATGTACACAACACTGCTACTGCTACTACAACCATACGCATACAACCCATTTCACTGTTCTTCAATTCTGACTTACTTTATACTCAGATATCATCTCCATCCTCTATTTATAGAGATGAATTTGGTGCATTTCTTTGTATCACCACATGAATGGATTCAATATTGAATAATTGTAGGACCAGCAGAAATATTTTGTTAAAATTTTCACGACATCAAACATGTTTCTATTACTCCTTTTCGAAAGGAAAATTCTCAGAAAGTAGAGTGACAAAGTTAATATAACGTCTATATCTTGTACGAAATGATGTGCATGACAATATCAAAATTATTAGATAGTTTAAAATTATCTTAGATTAATCTATACATCATAGCTATGATAACGAATCACCTATTATTTTCTCAAGGAGATCGTCATTCAACAAAATCAAGAAATGTTACTGTTTTTTAACACAAAAACAAAAGTTTTAAAATTAGATATATGTACTTGCTAAGATATTGTATCAAGTTTAGGAACGATCAACAAGGAAAAAAGATATAAGAGTTCATTATTTTTGTTGATTCAGAATAAATGGGGATTGTGTAAAAACTACTTACTAAATTTATTTAATAATGAATTGATCCAATGTAGTTGTAATGAAAGTGGTAGATAAATGGAGGAATAGAAGACAGGTAGGTGGGTGCATGTACAATGAACAAAACATACATATAAGTAATAGTTTAGTGTTAGTGATACCAATGTCAATAATGGAAACAATTATTTAGAGTAACAATGCGTATGATAGTGAATCTCTAAGTAAAGAAAAAGTAACCATAAAAAATAATAGAATACGGTGGAAATAATTATTAGAGTGGTGTAATGGTAGTAAAAAATTATTGTTTTCACTTTTTATATACATAATAAAGTTAATCTCTGTTCTCACTTTTTAAAAATTATCGTTTTCACTTTTGAGATACATATACTATAATAATTTTTGGTATTCTAAGCGCCAAATAAATCCAATATTGTTATGCATATATTTCTTTCTTTGGAATGACACTTTAATTCTAATATATACTATTTATTTATTTATTTCTTAATTTTTATGTTCTTATATATAGATTGGAAAAAATGTCTTTTCCTTTAATTTAATAGTGTTAGAATTCTAGATCTTGATCACTTATCAATTATGTGATCTCATTCAGAATGGAACAAATACTTGCAACAAGATTTTCAACGCTTTAAGTTAATATTTAAAAATATTGAAATAATAAATATGATAGAAATCCTACATTTCACCATATACCTATTTATAGAAGTGAGGAGTAGGAATCCTCTTCATATTATTGAATTTGAGATTATCACAACTTTAGGTTAATCTCGTCTTATCATCACAATACATATTGATAAGAACATTAATTAATTTTAATCATTAATTAAATTTATTAATCGTTTAAGATTCTCAATCTCAATATGACATCCATAAGAGTCATCTCTAAGGTTTATACGACCTCAAAAAGGAAATATCAGCCATAAATTACACTCTACTATCATTTAAAAGAATTTTCTATCTATGCATATAACTTTTTTTTTTGTTGCTTGGTAAGCTATTAGCCACCGACAATTAATTTTAACCAGTGACCCAGTGCCACAAACGAAGTGCTCCGTAACTGGTATGGTATAAATCATCCCACCATTTTCATTGAGAACTCGAATGATACGATCCCTTTACAAATACATGTAGGTGTACATTCACCAAGCATACTAAAGTACCATCTTGGTTCTTATACATTTAATACTAAATATCCAATGAACCATATGTAAAAATTATATGATCAGTGAACAGAATTTCAAATATTCTGTGAAACAACTCAGTCCCCGGGTCTCTTAAAGAGTGGGGAAAAAAACTCATACAAAGCAATCTATCAAACAAATGAAACTGGCATCCTGGTTAGTGGATCATCAATATGTAGTGCTTGGTGAAAGCATAAGCGAGCTAATGATTATAGTTTGTATTAACATCTTCTGGGCCTCGCCTTTTCTTTTTCCCCTCTCCATGTCTTGACCTTCTAGGTGCTTCATCCTCACTTTCACTGTCATCATTCCGGAAGTTGTTCACAGCAGGATGATCATCCTGGTTCGCTTTGTATCCTTGCTGATACTGCATATCATCATCAGGTGCACCACTTTGACTGAGCATGTCTTGACTCTTACCCTGCTCTGATCCGGAGCCATACCTATCATTTCTATCAGTAGTTCTTTGATCTCTTTTGGCAAGACGGTTTGTGTTCTGAGGTAGGGGTGGAGGTGGTGGAAACATTGGAGGCATATTAACCGGCCTACCACCTCTTGGTGGATTTGCCCCTGCAACCCCCATCCCCCCCATAAAGGGACCACGTCCAGGATTCATCATCATCCCAAAGGCACCACCTGGAAACATCCCAGGCTGAGAAGGTCGCCCACGAAACATCATGGCTGCTGGGGGACCTCCAAAATCACCAGAGAATCTGGGACCGTATGGTGCAAAAGCACGGGGCCCCACACTAAAAAGATCTGGCATACCAAAACCGTCAGGTGCAACGGGCCCATAGGACAACCCATCACCCATCATTACAGGGTTAAAGCCCTGCATTCCAGGCATGGGTCGGGCTCCACGTGGAAGAGGCATATGAGGTGGCCACATCATACCTCTGCCCCTACCCCTGCCTTGACCAGCTGGCCCTACACCATGACCAAAGCTCTCATCCTCTTCATCACTTTCTTCCTCTTCCTCTTCTTCATTGTCTTCAAATGGAACAATATCTGGATTTTCTCCACCATTATCTGGATTCACTCCCTTTGCTTTCTCTTCTTCCCGTTTTGACTCGGCTGCAACTGAAACTGCCTGTAAATACAAGAGAGCTGAGATTAATCCAATTCTTAAAACACCTCAGTTAAAAACTGCAGTATATGTTTCGCGCATCCATCCACTAAAATAGCTTACCATTGATTGATATGTAATGCATAGTAAATGATAAAATATTGCAAAATCTGAGCAGTTGATTTTAACAAATTTGAACACGGCTGATTCCCCAAACCCCAAAATGGAGCTCCAAACAAGAGTGCTAGTAAAATGTCAAACATGAGATACTTGAAGATGGTTGCACGAGTTTTGAAAATGCTCAGCCGATGGCATTAATATAATCTAGCAAAAAATATGCATGATGGAACAGGGACTTTAAAGAATTTTAAATAAGACCCTATGTTATAATTAAGTTTGAAGCAGATCCTGCGGATCATGAATCTCTAAAATGATTAATGAAGTTCTAACATAGCATTCAGCTAGTGAGAATCTATTTTGAGAACTATTTTTAGTATATGCATACAGTCGAAATCATTATAATTATATGTACTTGTAATAAAGATTCGGAAGACTACGAAAACCTAAAATGTAACTTAACCTATTAATTATTTAGTCTAATTTTTTACTCTATCTTTACCCTTTACCTAATTTCTATCTAATCGTTAAAAATTTCAACCCCGAGAATTATAGAAGAGAATATTGATCCACAAAAACTTATAAAAGCCTCCCACTATAATGTTATGCTACAAAACGTTGCCATGACACTTCTAATTAAGATTAGTATTTCAACTTGAGTGTTGACCAATATCTCTGAGAGATTAGCTAATCATTAAGGAGATTCAGGATAAGAACTAGCATAAAAAATTAGGCTCAAAGTCCTCTTTTTCTAAATTTCCTTATAAAAAGTTTGTCCACCATAGATTTCTGAATTCCAAAGGTCACACTAATCATTATGCCCTTAACTCCACCCCCCTCTCTCTCACACACGTGTGCACACACTATCAAAGGTTGACAGCTTGGAAAAAATGTGACTATCGTAGCATCTTTTAAGTTTGAACTGTGTTTAACTACATAAGATTGTTGATATACCGGCCTATAATCATGTCTGAAAATTTCTTATTAGCAAAAATGTTCCATTTTATATCAGGTAAAACAAATATCATACCAATCCAAAGATACTCAGTTTCTCATTGTAACATCCAGACCATTTTGCCTTTCTCCCATTAGTACATCACGATTATTACCTATTGGTTTCTATTCACACAAAAAAAATTATGACTCATAGGAGAATATACCATAAGTTCACCATCCGGCTCAAGATAAAGCAACGATGCCAGTTGCTCTCCAATTGAAGGCTCCAGCTCCTGACAATCTCTACTTATCTGCAATTGCATACACAGAGAATATTAAATACTAGTCATGAACAAACTTCCCCGCAAGATTAATTTGTTAAGTGAAAGCTCATAAAGTGAATTGGAGGTATAATTTGGCAAATAAACATAACAAGGAACAAGGAAAACAACCGATACATATATAGTGCTGAAGTATATGGTCACACATGGCTCAATGATTTAAAAATGTATCCGACTTTCACAATACAGAACAAGAAACATCTACACTAAAATAAAACTTCAATTAGATTTCAGCTGCCATAAATTTCAGGACATGCCAAAAATGGTCTGTTCTTGGTCTTATCACTTTGTGTTATGGCCCTATAAAGATTTAACCTAAAGATTAATAGCCAATTTTAGTTTCCACAATCAGCATGCATCCGGTGTGTAACAAGAAACAGACAGTCTCATCATTAGGAAGCTGGTTGATGTAGCTGACTGGCAGCTGTAGCCAAGTAAATCAACATTCATTTGTTAAATGTCAAGCAGTTAATAATGATATCATATCAAATGGTCAAAAGTGACATGACACCTACACCTATTATATATTATGCTTGGTAGACCTATTCCCTAATAAGCGGTGATGCAGAAATGGTTACTAAAGGAACCAAGTTAGCAAAAGATTAAAAGTTAAACAAGAAAAGATAAAATTCAAAGTATAGGGTAAGAGAGAGGTAGACCAATTAACATTTTCATAAGGATCACATCGAAAGTCAGATGGGTGCAATTCTTGGCAAGAAGAAAGTTTCAAAACACAACTATTTTCTATATAAGAACCACTCAGAAGATTTCATACCAAGACAAGAGTAAAGAAAGAAAACAACTATCATCAAGCTTCAAATTAAATCATAAAAATGGGAAAGATAATACCTTCACTGGTAAGTTCTCATTGTATGGATTCCTTAAATGGCGAGTTTTGTGGAAAGACAGTTCACATAACTGCAAATAAGAAACATAATTAGACAGAGTTAATGTAGAGAAAATTACCATATATCATAATGCAATTTCCAATACTAGTTCATGCACAAATTTCTCCCAGTAGCTGAAGCTCAGACACAACCATTAGCAAAGGCAACTCTAGTAAACAATGAAAAAGAAAACTATATGTTGGTGAGTCAGACGACTCACAGCAAGTTATTGGACAATTGTTTCTTTTTTACTCTTTTTCTTTCAACCCATGAAAAATAAACACAAAAGATGAATTCCTCAAAAATAACAACAAACTTCTTTTTCTTCATTTTGGGTGAAAGGCTATTTCTCAACTGTGCAACTGAGCAATCCTAAAATCTCAAACAAAATATCTTAACTTATGCTCAATAATAACCACAGACAACAATGGTAATGGATGATCAATTTGTGGTTAGAGAATGAATTGTATGCCGAATTTGATAGAGGTTTGAATGTTCCGAAGATGAATGGGGGGGAAGAAACTTGAAATTATGATAATTAAATTGCAGCATCTGCTGGTTAGAATATGAAAATAGCGGGTGCAAGATGTCAAATAACTGAAGCAGATTCTCAAATGGAAGCTTCTTCAATTCTGTGATAGCCATTAGCATCTTCAGAAACTTGTTTTTATACGAATGTTTAAACTAATGTAACTTTTTAATTCATGGATAGGAGCACACTAGAAGACAATTAATATGGAAATGACAAGAAAAATATCTTCGAAAATCAGATGCTGAATATCAGTGTTAAGAAATCATAAATCAGGTATAAATTAACTGTTTGACTGTCATGACAATGAGATACATTACATGACATTAATTCAGTAATTCCATCAAACTATTAAGTAGGTTACTAAGGAATTTTAATTCTTCTGACAGATAAAGTTGAACATCCTTCTAGTTTCCAACACATTCTCGAAACTATTGAAGGTTCCAACAAGGCAAACCAAGTTAGAAGTCCACAACTCCCTCAAAGGTCAAGTTTTATATGGAGAACATTACAGCGGTGCTTAGCATGAAAATAATTTCATAGGTTTGTTCATCAGGAAGAGTAGGTCCAATATGAAAATAGCATAAATCCTTATATAGGTTGAAACAATCACCTCTATGTTTGGTTGGCTCGGCACAGTCATCCAGCAACTTAAAATGATCCATTGCAAGGCAAACCATTTTGTTTTCCCTGGATGCTATATGCTTCTCATCAAATAAATATACTACCTTGGTGCTTATCTAAATGACCATGATTTTATAGGTGATGATCAATAAGGATTTTAAGATTCTAAAACTATTGTTTTAAATATCGGATTATTAGGATAAAAATATCTCAGTATCTCCATACTGATTAGAAAAAAAATATCTTCAAAATCTTCCTATTTATTTTAATATATTTTTATTTTCTTATTTTGAAGAATTTGATTATTACAAATAAGAAATGATGAAAATGCAATCGATTTAATTATCATCAATAAAATAATTCTTTATTTCCTCACATGATTCAAGTTGGTATCCGAGCTCCAATCTTGGGAGCACTTTTTCTGCCACCACGTTAATTGTGGTCACCATTGTTTGCAATTGCTATTGAGGTTTGGTGGGCCAGAATGGTATGACTAAGTCCTCTAAATCGTATATTTTGACCATGAAAGGTAAGAGTATATTCAATATTATTGTTCGTATCTCTTAGGCTATATAGATTATTGATTTAGAAGCAACTAATCACATGATTCTATTTCCTGTGCTCCCAATTCGTATATCAAAATGACTAGATAACAACTCATTAGAGTTGCAAATAATGATAGTGTACCTATGTTCGAATCGAGAAATATAACTTTAGAATCATCTATTATATTAAAAGACGTTTTATATGTCCCACAACTGACCAATAGTCTCATTTCTATAAGAAACTTACAAAAGCTTTGAACTGTTCAACAACCTTTTTCTCTTCTTATTGTGTATTTCAGAACCTTGCCACAAGGAAGATGATTTTAATTGCTAAGGAGCAAAGTGGTTTGTGTATATTGGAATCCAAGGACCAAAACAATATAAAGATCATAAGTCAGCAAGTAAAATAAAAAACATAAAACAATGGCAAATTCCCAAGTATGGCTTCATCTTAGAAGTCTTGGACATCCCTCATTCAACCTTATCAAATCTTCTCTCATTTGTTAACTGTCAAAGCATCCCTGTGCATCCTATTTCATCTGTTTGATAAAAATAGTAATTTCCCATTTTACTTAATTTGGTTTGATTTTTGGAAATCTGTTTAGAATCTATTGCGACTAAAAAGACAATGTAAAATTTTAAAACATCCCCAGAACAGCAATTTGAAATTTGAATTTCCCTTTAGCAATGGCCTTATTTAAGTATGATTATGGTGATTTCACCCAAGACTATTGATATCCTCGAAAAAATTAACACATGGAATTTGTTGAAGGAGTTTTTATACCTTCAACCATTTAACCGAGAAGTTTCGCCCATAATGTGCAGTTCCATGAGCATATTTCCAGTTACCCCCAGCAACAGAACCGCCAATTCTAGATGTCATCTTTGCACAACCCTGCCAAAACATACATAACTTCAGGTTCAGGAAATTGGCCACAGCCACGGAAAAGCTATCTAAGGGTTCTTTTTCATTTTATAAATGAAAATTGTTAAGGGATGACAGGAAGCATTTGATGATCATAGTGGATTAAGTAATCAACTAGGTAAACATAATGCATATTAGAAAATTATAATTAAAAGACTATTCCTCTTGTTGAATTAAATCATCAGTAAAAGACCAATTAACAAGCAATCAATAATATAAAACTAGTTGGGTTAATGCATTTCATCATGCCTAAATTAGCAAATTTAAGCATAACAACAAAATCAAAGAAAGATTATCAATTATCTCTCAATTTCTCCAACTAAACCATTGTGATTAACTTATCTCGGGTATTTAAATGACAGTTTTACAGGTTATTTGGATTCTGATATGGAACTGTCATGAGAAGTTTCAAGAAACAAATAATACATAGATAAATAAGAAAAAACATGCTAGACAAAGATCGTGGTTGATTAAATGTCAAAAGAAACTACTAAAACGGATAATTGTTCAATAGAGAAAGAGATGTGATTTTTATTGTTGGTTTGTCAGCTAAATAAAATACTGGCAATTTATATAGAAAATATTAGAAGTGATAGCAGCTTCTAAAATCAGTCTTTGATCTACTTCTAAAAGTTATCCAATAAAAAAATAATACTTTTTATACAATGCACACGATAGAGTAGAGAACTTGATATGCCATTGAAAATTTAAGAGATAAAAAGGCCAAAAACAGAGCATGATATGCAAAATTATACAGTCTGTGATGAAACATCCGACTTTTGAGGTTTCTATTAATTAAAAAGAAGTACCAATGTCACCAACAGTATCATGGAAGTACTTATATGAAGAGGCCGTGTTGAAGATTTAAAACATAGGTGCCAGAAAGATAGTATGGCGTAATCACCATACTAAATATGAAATATTCTCACATTATTTGAACTTTTTACAAAAATTGATAAGTTATTTCTTAGTCAAGAATTAAGCCTATAGTAAGCCTGTAAGCTGAATATGTTAATTTCCAGTCAAATTGGCTAAAAAATAGATCATGGCCTAAATGCATGAAGTTTAACAAACCTAGCCAAGTGGTAGGATTAATACAAAACATACCTGGAAATGTCTAGTACGGTTGACTGAGAAAATCAATATCACATTTTCCACAGAGTCAAATGCTTCATTCAGTTTGGATTCATTGCTCCTTTGGGTTGCCCATACTCCTTGTTGTACAGATAACTCCAAATTTTCACGATTGCAACTTTTAACAATAAAATACCTAAGGTTTTGGTGGGAAAGTATATTAGAGCAATTCGCACTACAGAGAGCATGTTGATTCAACTAAAGCAATACTTCATAGGTTTAAATATTCAATTTGAAGGTGGTGAACCCCTCATGAAACTTATCCATTTTTAACTTCCAAACCAGTACATCATAATGTAATAATCTCATTTCAGTAATTGGCGCTTGATTAAAATCATCCATCAGGTAGTGCTAGTTTAGACTCTACAAGAGGATCAATACCATAACTTTACTTGAATATCAGAGACAACACAATAACAAGTTAAGAAAACAGAGATCTCTGACCTTTTAATTTCAAACCATTTATATAAAAAAAAAAAAAACTTGCTTCTCTCCTTCAATGTCACGACTACAAATCAGGACAGTATTCAACTATAAGGAATGAAGTAAAGCTCCTTACAACAGAAAAAAAAATCTGTAAACAGAAAACCAACAGTAGAAACAGCAAACCACCCTAAAGATTGCTGAAACAAGTAAAGAGTGTTGGATGTTCAGACTCAACATGAGAAAAGTGTTGGAGATGAGATCCTAGTAGTTGTTGTTGGGCCTATTGGATCACCCATTATCGAACCATTTATAGATGTCAAACTTTACACTTGCATTGTCTAGTCCTCAACGTGTGAGGAGTGTGTTGGAGATCCTATATTAATAATATGACCAAAATAATGTAAATAAGTAATCTTAGAATTTGGACTAAGGACCTAATTTAATTACACAAAATTGGCATGTAAAATGATGATTATGCCTAAGCTTTGTACGCTCTATTTATGCTATACTTTTAATTGATAAGGAACTAAACAACACCCTTGAGGTCACAATTACGACAGCCCTCCAAGAGGTTGTAACTAAGGCGTCCTACCAGTAATCGCATTTAAGGCAGCTTAGGGTTAATTACAATTAAGTCGACATTCCAACACTCCTTACCACACTCTAAGCTACCAACTTAGATTATGGCTTTGAAGGTTTTAGATTATGGCAATGAAGGTGGCTCAACAATGGATCTAAGATAGGCTTTAATACCAAAGGGCATACCCCTCCTTCTCTTCTCTTTCAAAGAAGCTCTTGTCAAAGTTTAGAAATTATTCAAACTTAAAATCAAAGCTATCAAATTGCATTTCATTCTCAACCCGTTGAATCTTCTCTTTGTCCCTCCCTCCTATTGGGACTGAAGTTTCACCAGGACTTTTCTTAGAAGCAAAGATAAGATCCAATAAAAATACCACCACTTGGTGATTGCTTTCTTTTATTGTTTGTTTTTCTCCTTGTATAAATTCTTGGCTCTCTAACTACCTGAGGCTTCATAAATACCTTCCCAATTAAGAGAAGGATCATCATCAAAAACCAACTCATATCCCCATCTTCATTATCATTATCATAAGCCACTTGCCCCACTAACCACTCATTGCATCACCAATGTCATTCAATATAATAGGGTCTATGTCATCCCTAATATTGTATCTTTGAGCTAGTTGTTGGTTAAAATTTATGCAAACCAAATCATGCAACTTTTTGTGGCCAAGTCTATTCCTCTTTTTTTAATGAATTTGCATCATGAATAAGTAAAATGTTAATTAATTTCTTCCTACTTTCTACAAAAAAAAATCAATAATGAAATAAATCAAATCATGAAAAATAATTATTATTTGCTTTCAAATACACTAAAATTGCACTCACATCACAGTGAGCTAGATATCAAGCTTAAAATCTTGACTGCTAACTTTTGCAAGTTGAGTGGTGTGACCATAATTCTTTCACCATTGAACTATAACCAAAGTGACTTAAAATGTAAACTTGACCCAATTTAGAAGTGTTTAAGTGTCTCACATGGGGTTGTGATCTTCCTTAATTCTTTGGCAAAGTCATCACCAAAGAGTCCACTTCCACTCTTATAAAGAACTTCTGATATTCAGGTTTATAGCTTCTTCTTCTTTTGTTGATTCTTTCTCGAGGCTTGATGGGGTCTGGCTTTGTATCTTGAGATGACTGACCCTTTTGGGAAGTGTTTGTTGTGTCCTTAGTTATCTGTCGGTTTATATCACATGCAAGGGGCCATAAAGTTGGCATGCTCATCTATCATCAATGATTGTAAATACATCCTTATATTTACTTTCATTGTTATTAAAAGACTTCATTTTTGTTTTCTTGGTTTTTCCCATTACTTCATATATATAGCTTATAGTGACTTCCACAAGACAAAATACGTGAACAAAATGAGTCATGACTTTGAGAGTAAAAACTAGATGATTCTAAAACAAAAGCATAAGAAAAAATTTGTAACTTCCTTACACAAATTGTACTTGCCCCATTTATATGAAGTGAACATCTTCGTCAAATTTCATTTCTTCTGAGGCAACCTTTGTAGTGATAAATAAGAGGTAACAAATCTTGTAAGCACATGTCTTACCAATCCCCTCTTATTTGTGAATTGTCTCAACAAGCTCAAGGAACTAAAAGGGCTACATGTGAAGCCAACAAGACTAACTGCCTCTTTGATACTAACTTGCCTTAGTTTCTCCTTTTTTCTCTTCTCCATTGTAGCAGTTGGATTTCAACAAAACATAAACCCCTTTCTTCCACCACTATTTCTCCCCTTATCATTACTAGTTGAGAAAAAATATAGTTCATCTTCACTCTCATTCTTATCACTAGCCGCACTACATATATAGATGAGGTGGCCCGTTTTTTCTATAAACAATTTCCAAAGCTCTTCTCTAACATTTTTTGGGGTCTAGTTGCACTTTGCAACATTGCCCTTCTTTACCATTATATGTTCTTTGGCTATAGTAACTCCTCCTTTCATAATTTTTCCACAATAAAACAAATGGTTTTGTTGAAGTTTAATTCATACATCAGAGGAGAATGTTTCCAACCTAGGTAATTTTTGTGGGACGTTCTTGAACCGCCACGTTCAGTTGCCATTGTAGTTGTTAGAAAATAGGTGATCAAATGTTTCAAATATTCAAAGAATAATTATTGAGTGGAAGAGAAAAAAAATTAGGGAGGGTGTATGGTACTAAACAAAAAGGAAATAGAAAATTAAAATAAAAGAGGACTTGCATTGGAACTTTAAGTGACGGGATAATGGTAGCAAGCACAACTAGACAACAACAAGTGTGGGACAATGGCGACAGGACAACAATTACATAAAAATGGCAATGTGGAAGGCAATGGCGGGACAAACAAAGACGTTACATAAGAACAGAGGAGGCTATTGCAACAGTGTGGAGTGTGTACGCTATGGGTGGGGTAGTTCATACTGAGGTGGTTGAGGTGCGTTAGGTTAATTTTCTGTTGTAGTTGTTTGGGTTTGGGTCGGTTGCATGGCCTAATCCCTTTCCAAAAGAACACTAGCAGGTTGACCCAATATGTGTGACCTGAAAATAAAAATATAAGAGAAAAAAAGATAGTTTGTAAGTGCCTCAAGTGGGGTCGAGTCAGGTCGCGTAGACCTAAGGCTTCTTCCTTAACTAGGGGAGCGTTGTGCAGGTTCACGATTTCTACCATGGTCGCTCCAAACCGCCACTCTTCAATGCCCAATATAGCCTTTATGAGCCATCTACAAAACCCGATTCGCCACCGTCATGTTATGGTGGCTAATGGAAAGTCTATTACCAAAATTTGCCATCATCGTTTTTTTGATAACACTGAGGCTTGTCTCTACCTAATATGGGACACATTCACCCTTTCACCTATCAAAATGAAGGTGCATGAGGCTGCATTTTAGGGAAGGCCAAGGGTGTCCACAATTAAGTGGACTTTCCAACAATCAACAACCACCACCTACTATTCACACGAACTCCCTCTTGTGATATGAGGTTTGTCAAGCCTTCAGTTCCACTAATTTTGTTGTACAAACTAATAACTTGTTTTGGTTTGTTTCATTCTCCATCTATTGGTTCTTGTGTCCTTAACTCTATGGCTACTAATTAGATTACTAGTAACAAATCTCTTTTATCTAACCTTTCCCTTTTAGTATTTTACCTTGCTAAAGGCCTTCAGGACCATCTACTTAGGAACACTTTTGACTTACCTCTAACCACAACTTATTTGTCTTTTCCGGCCCTCTCGCCAATTACACAAATTCAGTCATGCCTCTTACTTTATCTTCTAAGTGTAGCGCAAAAGAGAAAACTAGAATAAAAAAATAGGAATACAAGAGCACACTCCTTGTTCTATCCAAGGCCTACCCTCAAAATTGTCAAAAGCCATCTTCACTTTCCAGCCTATCCTCTATATCATTTTCCCCACCATTATTACTCTTATAATCTCCAATTCCTGTTGCCAGTTGTCCAGTCTGTTGTTTGCCATTACCCTCTCTCCCAATCAATTTCTCCACTCTTTCACTCCCTTCTTTCATTGTATTTCCATCTTCTCTTTTTCTCTCCTTTCAACAGGCCTTCACTACTCTCAGGTATATCTTTCTGTTTCTTTCCCCTTGTATATACTGTGTGTCAATGGCAATCATTTTTTTCAGGTAATAAAAAACCCTGACAAGTTTTAACAATCAGTAGCGAAGAACTTGATGCTTATCCTGTTTGAATATTATACTTCCAAGATGGACTAGAAACTATAATGAGGACTTTGTACAGTTTACAATTAAGTTTAAATACTTTAAAATCAATAAGTGGCAAAAGAAAGTAGAAAATAAAATAAATACACTAAAACGTATATGCGTTATGTGTAACCAACCAATATTATACAGCATGAAATGTATGTGTTGACTGCCAAGTAAATGGCAGTTTAAGAAAAACTAGCTACAGAAGGCAAATAATTGTATAAACCCCCAGACGGAAAAAACACTTAAAAATGTACCTTGCTTATAGTATTTATGTAACAGTAAGCATACTCAAAATATTTTACATAGGTTGACTGAAAACTACAAGACCCTGAACACACCTAGATATTCCTTGAGGTAAAGGGGTAGCAGCTCTACTGGCTTGATTAGGCTGGCCATTAGCAACATTTTGTATTTGGTTCTGGCTGACCTGCTGCTGCTGAGACTGTTGAACTTGTTGTTGTGGCTGGGCATTTCCCGACTCTGCTGGTAATGGTTTTCCAGTCACCCCTTGATTTGTAGAATTAGTTCCTTGAGGAAGCTGGGATTTTTCAGCTTGTTGGGTATAGCTAGAACCCCTTTGTTGGAAAAATTTGTTTGATGAGTTATAATTGTAGGAATATAAATGTTGGATCTTCTGAAGGACCTCTTCAACAGGAGGTGGAGGACCAGGAGATTTCGCATGTCTATATCGGCAATCAGGCCCATTGGGACAAAATCCCAACTTGTACCTGCAGATGCAAAAGTTTTAAAATTAGAAGCTAATACAATCTTATTTATCTTATGCAAAGAAGTTAAAGTAATAAACAATTGAACTCAACAAACATAGAATGAAAAACATTTTCTTAGACAAAAAATGAAACTGGGGTAAAAACACAAATGAAATAATAGTTGTATAGCGTATATCCTCCCAGACAACACTGAAAGAAAAAAAATAGAGGACTGCGTACATAATCCAAGCATAACAAACCAGTAAATCCCTCCTAACTCTTTGAATATTCATCAAAGAAGGCAACTTCGTGTAAAATATCATAATGATGCGAAGAAGCAATTAGTAATGCTCCATCAATAACAAATAAGGTAGAAACTTATTTGCAAAAACTCATTTCCCTCCAGTGAAATACACCACAGATTATCACAACTCCATAGAATCTCACCCGTCTCTCTACCCTCAACCCCTGATACGAGTCACAAACTCCTCCAACTATTATGGTCTACTGGTCAACCCTCTGCTAAGAAATCGAGCCAAAGCTAAGTAATCATCCCAAAAAATCCAACAGCTAGAATGCAATGTAAAATCAAAGTAGAAACTAGAATTCAAATGTTCAATCATAGAAAGAAGAACAAAAGTACTGAACATTTGATCACCTTGCCCATTCACCGCCTTCCAAGTCTCCATCAACCAGTCTAAAACCCTATACAAAATATCACTCAATTCATCTAATCAAACGTCCTCGGTTATATATATATCAAGCAACTTGGTAGTACGTAGATAAGATTTTCTTAAACCAATAGACTTGAGAGCACAGATCCTTTACACCATTACGCACAACCAAACCAGAAACAACTCACACACAATATGACAATATTCAATCAAACACAACCAAAACTCAACAAAACAAAAAACCTTTAAAAAATTGAATACCAGTCTTCACAACCTAAATAAGAAAGAACAATACATACACAAACATGTACATATACTCATACACTTACATGTTACACTCCTTGATGTCTTCATTCGTGTGTTTATACACGCAATCCTGTTCTCGACACTCTCCATAGAGCCTGAAGAATCGGCAAACAGGCATCCGCGCCTTGTCGTACTGGTGCAGAAACCCACACGCGTCGCCCTTCATGCACAGGCTGCGCAACCAGTGCCGGCATACCGTCTGACGGAAGCTCCGCCGCCCGGGGACGTTGACGGCCGCGGGTTCGGTTCCGGAGGGGGTTGGGGCTGGAGGACCACCGTTGGACACTGCGGAAGCGGCAGCGGAGGAGTCGTGCTGGACGAGCGGGCCGGAGGGAGCGGCGGCGGCGGAGGGAGCGGTGTCGAGGCCACCCTCGAAATCGAAGCTGAGGACTCCCTCGGAATCCTCCATTGGAATTGAAGAGTGGATTTGAAGCGATTAGGGATTTGAAAGGGGCGTGTGAATGTGATGCATTCGGAGGCGACGGAAGAGTTTGTCACTGTTGTGGAAGAAATAGGAGAGACTGAAACGGAAAAACTCAGCTTGCTGGTTCCTGATTCTGGAGGGCGAAATTGGGTTTTTGTTTCTTTTGTTTTAGGTTTTTCTTGGGTACCATATTTTTTCTTTTGTTTTATGTTTAATAAGAATAAAAATGGTCTTGATTTATATGGCTAAACCTTTATATGGCTATTCTCAAAGTTTGGAGTTGTTTTTTGAGATGATATTTTTGTGTGTAATTTTTGGATGAATGAAAATCACAATGAAATAAGAGATATTAAAATTACTTCAAAGATTAAATCAGTGAAAACTTAGGATAAAATGTATTAGTATAGTATGTATTATATAAAATAATATTTGTCTTAGAGTCTTTCCTTTTGAGTAGCATCTTTTGTTTAGCTCTCTTTTCAATAAATTTTATAACAACTAAAATCGAAATTACTTATTTATCATGGATAAAAATCATTAAAAATATCCACAACATCGCATTTTAAATATATTTGTCAAGTAATATATTACTTCATATAACGGACAAAACAAGAATTTCCAAAAATATTAGCTTAACTATAGAAAATAATTAAAGAATATGAATTTACTTTCTGATCGGAATAATGTCGAGCTAGATTTTGCTAAATCAGTTATATGTCTGAACAAATTTTATCGGTCTTCTAATCGACCACATCCACCTCTCCGTTGAAAAAGGTTGTGTGCAACACTACGTAACCTCATACATCCACTTTATCTCCCATAAAACCAACAAGACAGCCATCAAATGACTTAAGCCGATTTAAAAGAATTTGGAGTCAGTGGTAGGTATCTCAAAACATCACATCAGTTAAACTTATCTGATCAATCAATACCCAATGTACATTACGACCCATTGTGATGAGTGGTAACACAGGATCATTCTCATGAGAAAAAACATCTCCCAATTCAGCAGGTGTAATAGAGAGAGGGAATCAAATGAGGCTTGGGCGCATGGATTTCTAAGGAAAAAATTGCCCTAGAATATCATTTTTGGTTGGACGCCGAGGACCCTCCCCCGAAAAACCCTCTTGTTATAGTATGAAAGTCTCCTAAGATCGGAGCTCCGTGGTCACGTCTTTTCGGCTAACCTTCATCTTCTCGTTCCTTCTCTTGAGGATTTTGAAGATACTTTGTTAAATATCCTCTTTTAACTAACCCAACAAGCTGATATGACAAAGTCAAACATTGCTCAGTATCGTGACCGCGGGCTCATTAAGACTCGCATCAAGCTTCATTTTGACTTCCCAGTGTGCAATCAATTTTCTTCAGGAATTGCAACTTATCAACAACAACTTCTTTTGTCATTAGTGACTTATGCGATGTGTTAAACTTTAGACGAGGCAAGTCATATTTTGGTTGGCCCTTTCTTGCACTGTCTTTCTTGGCCACAAACAAAATATATCTATTATCACATCGTCGACCAGAGGTTGTTTCATCAGTCTTCGATCCGATGATCTCGTTCGTTGTCTTTGTATCTTCCTTGCATTTGTTGTTCATTCGCCTTTTTTTTCTTTGGATCGCCTCCTCTGCCTCAATATGGGTTGAAGCTCATTCTCATACTTCGGCCATAGACTTCGCTCGGTTTCGAAGAAATGAATCACTAAATGGGTTGACTCAGAGTCTTTTCACGAACGCATCCACCACCATCTTTTCATTTGGATTTTGGAGGCTTACCAAAACCGCGCATAAATGGTTTAGATATTCTTTGAGGGGTTCTCCTTCCCGTTGTCTTACATCGAAAAGGTCTACCAATTGATGTTATTTTACTTTGTTGGTCGATAATTGTTCCTTCAATACCCTGGAGAATCCTTGGAATGAGGTAATGTAACCATTTGGGACTCCAATGAACCGTTGAAGGGTTGTCATAGTGAACATGCCCATGAATATATTACAACGTACAGCGTTCGACCCGCCAAAAATTATAATTTGGACTCGGAATGCTTTCAGATAACTTTTTGGGTCTTCCATCCTAAAAAAAGGAGTGACCTTTGGTGTAATGAAGTGAGATAGGAATGACTCCTCCATGATTGCTTGCGAAAACGGCTAAGGGTTATCCCTTCATGACATATTTGGGGAACGAATTTGTGCATCTCTCCTTGTCTGCCTATGCATGGTTCTCCGCAATTCTTCGTTGGTTCTCTATAGCTCTTTGTTTATCTAGACGGTGTCTTCCATCAATTTTCTGGACGAATCTACCTCTCCTCGAAGTCGTTCCTGATCGGTTTGGGCTACGAAATTCCTCAACTTGCTTCTTCGTCTCTTCATTGTCTTGCTGGAGAGCTCGCACTGTCTCCGTGATATGTTGTAAAATGGGTGCTTTGTTTCCATCTTGTGTTAGAGTTCATTTTCTAGTGTTCCTCATGTTGTTTGACTATTGGTTTTTGAGTTTTGGGTGTTAGGGTGGTGAGCATGATCAGTTTTACCTGTCCCCATAGTAGTAGTCGCCAAATGTTTTCACCAAGCTAAAGGTCGAAAACTTAGAGGTAATTTCCAACATGATCTCTTTACAAATGTAGCTCCTAAATGTGTGGAAGTCACAATGAGACGAAAGAGACTCTACCGATTGACAATACTCTAACAATAAAACAATATTTACATTATTAATGAGAGTTTTCCCATTTTATAGCATCTTTTGCTCATTCTTTTTTAAGAATTATATAACAACTAAAATCTAAATCACTCATTCATTATATAAAAATCATTAAAAATACTCACATCATCACATTTTAAGTATATTTGCCAAGTAATATTTCATATAACAACAAAACAAAATTCCTGAAATATTAACTTAATTATAAAAAATTACAAATTTATCTTCTCGTCAAAATAATGTTGAGTTCGATGTCAGCTAACCGAGCTATTCTAACGAGTCTCACATGGCCAGTACAATAGCAACTCCGATAAAATAGTCGGAAAATTTTAAATTCTTTAATATGGTTTATAACTTATCCTCTCTGCTGAGTAGATTCTTTTATCTCTCATTTTAAGATAAAAACATTTGATAACTTACTCTAGAAAATCTGATTTAATTTATAATTTTGTTTGTATTTGTTATTTCTTATATTTTTAATTAATTGAATATTTTTTTATAATATTTAAATAACTATGTTAGATCTAGATTCAATTCAAGCAAAATAAAAATAAATAAAACGTAAATATATTTTGTACTCAATTCAAGAATAAATAAATATATAAAGCATATATAGAATTAAATATTTTTATCAAAATTGCATATTTTCTAAAATAATGGTACTTAATATATCTATCTTTAAATAAATAAACAAAATTTTGGATTAAACAAAAAAATAGAAGAACCAAAGTTCTATTTAAACTTAATTTGAATTATTTGTCAAAATATTAAAAAAGTACACAAAGAAATCGCTAAATAAGTCTGATGTTTATAATTTTTTTGTAACTTCAAAATATTCTGTGAATAATAAAGAATATACTCAAACGAGTGTATTAAAAGAAGAAATTACTGTATAATATCAATTATTCCAACTTGTTTTTCTGAGGCTTATAACTAAGTTTTATTAATTCTTATTTATAAATTAAAAACTATAGTAGATGTCTTAAAAATTAACCGAAATAATAATCAAATGATAATCTCAAAATTGTAAAATTACAAATTATAAGAAGTTGTTGAATACGAGGGAGGATAAACTGAGTGTTACTATCTTTAGGCGTAGAATTAAGAGACAAACTCAGTTCACAAAAACAAATTAAGTCTTGTCTCTATAAAACTGGGTTTCTAAACAATTTTAATATACTGACATATTTTACAGACAATTTTAATAAACTGAATTTTAACACCTCAAACGAAAAAACAAACATAGTAAAGAAGCTTTGTTCCTTCACCTCAATTCCTTTCTTCATGAATACTTAAAAAAATATCTAAATTACCTTTTATAGTTTTTATAAAATATTTTTTATAATTTTAGAATGTGAAATACGAAGAATTTTCATATTGTAAAATCTAAAATCTAAAATTTAAAATTGATAATTTATATTTAAAATTGCGTAATCCAAGATACATTTTGAATATATGACCTACAGAGAGAAATCATAGGATGCACAAAGAGATCGTCCATAGTTTATACCTAACAAGAGGCCAGATCCAAAATAAATCCATTTTCAGGAATTACTTTCTGACTGTTTCTTCATGCACCTCCATATATTATTCTTTCACCTCAATAAATTTTTTATATTCCAAAAATATTTCTCTGTAATATTCCAGATTACATAGTTCAGAAGTCATGTAATTAGTTTTCGAATTATGTAATTCAAAAGTTTTTTTTTCAAATTCATGATTAGTTTTCGGATTACATAATCCGAAAGTCTATATTAACTTTCAGATTATGTAATTTATAAGTTTTTTTTCAAATGTGTGTTCGGATTACATAATCTACAAACTACTCTCAGATTCAGACTTTTGAATTATATAATCTAAAATACTATTTTTTTTAAATATATTATGGATTACATAATCTGTAAGTCATTTTCAAATATTAGATTAACTTTCCAATTATGTAATCTAAAATATTGGGGTGACACAAGAAAAATAAAAAGAATATATGGAAGTGCAGAAAAAACAGTCTTACTTTCAGTCCCCAATCAATTTGAACCTTCTCTCCATTTTTATATGAAATGAAAAAAACAATTTTAAATAAGAGTGGGAGGTACAGATAAAAGATACTTCCGAAATCCCCCTTTTCAAAATATGTTTCTGAATTTTAATTTCCATAACACTTTTCTAATTCTGAATTTTATTTTTTCAGATTTTTTTTCTGAATTTTCTTATTTTCGAAATCTATTCCAGAATTTCATTTTGTTTTATAGAATGTGTTTTTGATTCCAGATTTCATTTCAAACATGAAGGATAAATTTGGAAATTTCAAAAAGACATTATGCGCAGGTCACAATTGATAAGGAGCACCATTGATAAGGTACAGGAAGAAGTTGTCCAATTTTTTTTAGGGAAAAACCATTAGCATTTCTATTTTACTTTAATTAAGGAAAATGACATTAACTATTGAACCCATCAAAGCTTCCCACATAGAATGCACCCAATTGTTACAGTCGCCCGAAATTGTCTTTTAAGTTGTTTCAGGGATTATGGCGGTATAATATAGGAATGGGCAGAATAAAAACACTTGGTATTTAAATCTGATACTGTAGCATACTAATTAAACCGAAGTAACTTAAAACATCAAAAGATTCAAAGACTGAATGAAGTGGAAAGATAAAATTGACAAAGTAATCCTCCAAAACTGAAGGAAAAGTGTACACTTAACCCACCGTTACCTTTCAGTACCAATATCAGGTACCATCTCAATAGCCTGTAATATCTAGTGCAATTTAAACAAATTCTATAACAAATGAATACTTAGTAATCATAACTACAACAATTATGTCATATAATTAACAGTAAATTATATTGTACAATCTCAAATACAATCCAAGATTCACCAATCTATTCCCAAGTCTCTAGAAACAAAGAGTTTGTCAATGTATTGGATTAGAGGTGCTGATGCAGTGACATAACTTTGCATGTGAACTTTTGCTGACGCCTCTGAAGCAAAGATTCCAACAACAAATACAAAAGAAAAGTGAACATCATAATCACATCAACTTCAAATTACTAGACAAGTTTGAATAATATAATGTTTGACAATGACTTTCCCTTTTCCTACTTTTGTACACTGGCTTGATTTACCTTTGAGAAAGAACGGTAAAAAGCAGAACCACAAGAAACAATATGATGAAACAAATAGAAATAATATCGTGTACATTTTAACCTTTTATGCTTCTACAAGCTGTTAAGAACATAGTATATGTTTGGATTTCTGTTAGAACATTAATTTGAGTTGAAAAGAAAAAGCAATTCATTGTAGTTTTTAGACCAACTTGAGTTTGTGGTAAAATTTTGCTTCTAACTAGATCTAAAAAAAAGTACCAAACATATTGGCACAATATTCAATAAAAACTGAAAGTTGATTTGAATGCTCCACAAATGAAATCCAAGCACACTCATAGACGTGTGGCTACAAAGTAACGTTGGATCTTAAAGAGGAAAAGCTATATCATCACATCACAATGCGGGAGGTAGATATATTACTATGCCACAAACTTCAAGGTTAAACTAGAGATGCAACTGCTAACTTAGAATAGGCAGGGTAAAATGATTAACCATTCCTGATTCATCATACATAGATTTCACATAAATGATATCTCAAACTGTCTGCCTCCACTGCTCAAGCTCTAAAACCAACTACACTTTAATTTTTTTTTTCAGGATTTAAATTCCAATAAAAGTGTGCAAGCAAGCCAAATCCTCTACTTACCATCTTCATTGAGTTTCTTCAAAAGTTGTTCCTTCGTAGGAAGGACATACATTCCAGCAGCAACAGCCTTCCTGATTGCCCAACCATGGTGGGGTGCAAACACCTGATCATAAGCTTTGGAAGCTGGATCCTTAAGGGAATTATTCCTGCCAAAAAAGTCATCCAGTAACTCACTCATTTACTATCAGGTCTAATGCCATGCGTTTATTACACAGAAGTATTTGCTGACTTAACATAAGAAACAAACTTTTGCTAACATTTACCAACAATGCAACCCCCCTCCGAACAATAAGGCTGTGGATATAAAAAAAATGGAAAATATTCTCAATTTAATCAATTGCTATTATTTTTCTGTTTCATGAAACTGATCGGGAGTATGCAACTGGTCACTAATGGTCAGTTACAAAGGAAACACAACAGGTAAGACAATTAGATCAGTTACCAGCCTTAACAGATTGCAACAATTTTTTATGGAATGAACATCGAAAATGACAGGTATGAAGAACAACCATAAATGAACATTTAGTTCAACACTTAACAGATTCTTTTAAAGGAAAAGCACACATTTTAGGCACCACCAACACGGCCAATAAGATCAAGTTGTTACAAAGTTGAAGATTGGACACACAGCTAGGCAGGCCTCCTACTTTCCTCCCATATTCTACTGTTCAGAAACACAAACTAAATAAACAATTGAAAATAAGTGGTAAATATGAAACTTTTATTCCTTATGCCTTAAGTCATAGAAAGCAAAAGGGAAAGACCTCAATCGTTACTCTTCTCTTTTCTCATGGAAGAAAGCAGCTTACCCTTCAGTTTCATTTCACTCTATTTCCACTCTTAGGCAAGGTTCTAGAAACGGTCCACAATCAAGATTTTTGGTGTCTCCTTGAGCATATTACAACTGCAGTCCCGTTTCAGAAAAATCAAGGACGTGACCAAGCTACTACCACAACTTAAAACCTAGCTCTTCAATGTCTTAAAATTATTCAATGGATAGCAGCATATCAAACGTGGAATTCTTTAGTCCTATTGTTTTAGTCATACAAAGCAAAAGGGTAAGACCTCAATTATCACTTTTCCACATTGACTATTGCGTACCCGTGGATGAGTAATGGAAGTTACTCCTTTATTTTCATTGCACTCTATTTCCACTCCTTTGGCAAGGTTTTAGATAGCAGCCCGCAATCACAACCACAGTTGCAACAATAAGGTTTTTGAGGTCTCTTTGACCATATTGCAAAAGCAGTTGCAGTCCATTTATAAACTAAATTTCCAAATATCAAGCATCGCGACTAAACCACAGCCACAATTTAAAATCTCGCTCCTTAGTGTCTTAAAATGATAATTCTTATTCCTCACAGTTTCATTCATATAAAGCTAAGGTGGAAGATCTCAGTCGCCACTCTCCTCTTTCCCATGGATGAAAAACAGAATCTATCCCTTCATTTTCACTGCACTCCATTTCCACTATCTGGCAAGGTTATGAAAACAGTGAACCGCAGAAATTGTGATGGTAAGGTAATACCAAGATTTTGGAGGTCTCGACACCACATCACAACTGAAATTGCTACTGTAACATCAAGGTTTTGGATGCCTTACCTACCAAGTCGCAACCTAAATTGCAGCCACAATTTTCGATAACATCAACAATGACAATTACGGTGTCTTAATAAAATTGTTCAAAACACAATGTAGCAAAGTTTAAATAGAAGAAATTAAGCAAATAGTAAACCAGTGAGTGACGCACATACTCAGTAACTAGAATCTGCTCAAAGAGTACTCTGACCATGTCAAGTCCGCGCTTCACTCTGAGAAGATTCCGCGTGTGGCTACCTCCCTTCTTGACAGTGCCACCACGGACATCCAGCTCAATCAGAGAGTGTAAGCTCTGAATAGACTTCGACGCCTCAGCCAGATCATGAACCTGCCATCACCATATCAAACAATCAACCACGATCCATTCCAGAAACTGTCACAACAAACAGCATCGAGTGAAAAATAAATAATAAAACGGTTTAATCGAACAATCCTGAGTGACGGAGTGGAATACCTTGGCAACGTAATCCATCTCGGCGAACTTGAAGGCGACGCCCAAGCAACCAAAGAGAGGGGAGACGAGAGCGCAGGCATGGGAGAAGGGAGCAACCTTCACCTCCGCACTCGGCGAATCGGCGACGACGCTTGCGAGGTCCTTGAATGCCTCTGCAATTCTCGGCAGAGTTCTGTCACCATTTCCCTCTGCCATCCACAACGATGATCCTTCTCTTCGCACTCTTCCTCTGTTCGGCTCAATTCCTTCGTTTGCTTCTTCGGCTTGTTCTTGCAACTTCTTTCTATGCGATTGCTTCTTCCAAAGGGTAAAGTCTGCTTCACCTACTTCAATTTTACATGGAATCTCGTTTTAGTTTTTATGCTTTTAAAAATACGATTTTAGTTTTGTATTTTTCAAATAAGAACATACAATTATAACTTTTCTTTAAACAAATGTTTAAAAAACATCTCAGTTTAGGAAATGAAATGAGGATTAATCCTTAGAATTTTTTCCGATCTTTATAATTTTTTATCGATTATGAATAAGCATGTTTTGATTTCAAATTCATTGAAATGTCTTAATGGGTCAATCATATGTATTTAATGTATTTTCTGTTATCAAGTTCAGAGTATATTTATCAATTATTCCATCAAAGAAATTATTCATTTTCAAATTCTGAATTTCGTCATAAATTTATTTTTAAAAAACGTCTTAATATTATAAGAGAAGAAAAATGTATTTAAAATGTACTTCATTTTTATTTCTGAACTATGTGAAACTACTGACCCTATCATAACAATATCCAACACATTTAAAAAAACATTTCTAAATACTTAAAATTTGTAAAAGTTTAAAAATAATTATAGGAGCCTGGCCTAAGCTCCATTTAGGTCACGCACTGAATACATCAAACAAAAATTCACCAAATTCAACTTATATCAGAATTATTTAATTTAATTTAAATCATTTTACAGATTTTTCAAACAAATTCATCACAAAAAGGATGCTAGTGGTGTGATAATAGCATGTGATTTTGAATATTTGAGTTTGGTATTGAATTCTCCATGAATTCATATATGTTCAAACAAAATTATGAGGGAAGAACTGTGTTTCGCTTTTTTGTATTTCTCACGTTCTTATGCACGTTGAACAAAATATCACTATCAGATAGCATTCACAACCAACAATGCAATGCAAACACTCAAAGTTAGTAACTAACTTTGTATGTTTTAATTTTAGGTTAATACAGGGACAAATGAAGCAAGAGAAAAAGAAGAAAGCTCAACAGCCCAAAGTGCAAGCATGACACTATTTTTGACGAGCAGATTGGGATATATTGTAGATGGTGTGGTTGGATCGAGACTGAAATCAAATATATCACGCCACCATTTGTAAGTACTGTTTGGACTTGATGATTATTTGTAGAAAAATAATTTCATTACTTTTGGATGTTAAGTGTTATTATTTGTTGGACTATGATGATACACCACTATTGTTAAGTATATATGTGTTTTTTTCTTATTTAGAAAAGAAAAAACAGGGATTGATTGCTGCTGCAAAAACCATAGGACTTAAATAAGTTTTTGCTACTTTGTGTTTTGTTCTGATTTGATGTCATGTTTTATGAAATCCATAGGTTGATAAAAACTACTGAAGTACGGGTCATTTTTGGGGTTGTGCTTAATACAGGTGGATTCTAAAAGATATGGTGGTAGAAGGGTGGCAACTGATGGAAGTAATATCTTGAAATTAGATAGGACTCTGTTGAATGAGTCTGGTGATGAAGATCAAACTGCTGCTGCTACTGAAGAAGATGTTGCTCCTGCTGCTACTGAAGAAAATGCTGATATGGAAGCTGGAAGAGATGGTGCTGGTAGTTATGAAGCTGGACAAAATGCTGGTGAGCATCACATCCATGACATCCATGTCACCCTGTGAAAGGTTGATATTGAGCAAAATGAACAGTTTTGTGGTCAACAAAGGAGTCACCATGAATTTTGTGTATCGATTGAAGATTTGTTTTAGTCTTAAGTCTTTTGTTGTTGTTCGATTTATGATGAACAATCTTATATTTGCTGGGTTTATTTTGTTTGAACAATTTTATATTGTTAAATTGTTTTTATACTCTTTTATTCTATTTGTAAAGACAAACAGGGGAAGAATATGTTGGTTTATTTGCTATTTGAAACTGACTTTTGTGTTGATATATTGTTGTGCAGGAAACTCTAATTTTCACACTTACTTCATTGGTTTTTCACACTGATTTGATTTTGTGGTTTTTCTTTTATGAATACATATCTTTTTTTTATTATGTTTCGATGAGGTGGGTGTTCCTTAAAAATTATGAGTGTTGTTTAAGAAGATACAATAGGAAGTAAATGTAATTTTTTTAGAAAATTAATGTATTTTTTCTTTTTAAAATTGTGTTAGAACCGTATTAGAATTGTCATAAATCTAACAAATACTTTTTGAATTGGACACTTCACGGATATGCGTGTCATACAGGTGTCATACGAGTGTCGGTGTCCGATACAAAAATGACACCGACACACCATTTTGAAAGGAGTTTTCGAGCTTTATACATTGTTATTGAAAATAATTTAAAAGCATTTTCTAATAGATTTGGTGTGTGTCCGCGATGTTGCTTGATCGGACCAGTGGTGCCAAAGAAGTGCAGCACGAACTTGGAGCCACCTGGTAAGAAGAAGAAGAAGAAGAACCCAAGAAACAGAAACGG
>Ga0123342_1001590_pt1 | contig 38174 bp, 15 predicted proteins | sample Turbeawhitnodule_FD_89960 | JGI IMG/M metagenome (GOLD analysis project Ga0123342, IMG submission 89960) | Root nodule microbial communities of legume samples collected from Mexico - Turtle bean Mexico white nodule | ecosystem: Host-associated > Plants > Roots > Nodule | place: Mexico: Nepantla...
AATTAAAACCAAATAATATTCAGATATAGCAAAATTTGCAGATCTCATCAATGAGCATAATTCTGAACCACTTACACTCCAAAGCTTATCACTCCAGACATGAAATAAGGGAAAGAAAAGAGAGTGTTATGCATGCATTACCTCGAGAACAGCGCTTGGCCAAGGCCAACTTTTGATCCAGGGAAGCCAAGCTTGTCCTTTCAAAAGAAGAATTAGAAGCAACATTTCTATTGGCCATCTTCGAAAATTTGGTTGGACAAAAGCTAAGAATGGAAGAAGTGTTGGTTAAAACAGATGAATAAGAGGAGTAGCTTTGATTGAATAGCTGATGAAGTTGCTGGCATACTTATACTGAGATTTGGATAAGAAAATAAATAATTTATTTTAAACTATTTCCGAAAAAAGAGAAGGAGAGGAGTTTGGCAGGGTGCAGTTTGATGGTTTCAACTGAAAACCACAGTCTCAGACAGTTGTTTTCACTCTTTTTTTTATCATCTCAGTTGTTTTCACTTTAGTTTCCGTTTTCAATTGATACTTCATGTTTTTGCTGTTCCCTACTCCTAGATTTGCTACTTTACTTATCATAAAGTTGCAAATGACATTAGTTTTATCCAAATTCGTTCATGAATTCTGGTCCATCCTCTGAAATTGTGTTTAGAAGTAGTTTAATCTTATAAAATTAAATTTAAAAATAAAGATTATTCTTACTTAGATGATATTTTAATTTAGTCATATATTACTGGTCAGTGTCTCACAATTTGACAAATTGAATGGAAAATTTGCAAGATCAAAAATAATTTGATTACTAAATTAAACTTTAAAACCATGTTAGAACTGGATTTTTTGTACTCAACTTATTTCTATATAACTAACTTTAAAGTTGAAAATTCTGGCTCAGTTATACTGTTGAATCGGATTATATGTTTTCCACAGGTTGGCTTATCCTGTTATAACCAGGCAAGAAACATCGTGCTTACATTATCCAAACGTGGGACATAAAAAACGTGGGACATAAAAATGAATAAAACAAATATTCCGCTTTTTCACTAGTGATCCTGCATGTCTTTGTTTTCCTGCTGCATTGAATAAAACTCTCTCTTTTTTGACAATCGCAAGGGCAGGAGCAGGTGGTTTAGAGTTTAGAGCAGAGATAGCCACAAAACCATGGGCACTGAGCTCTGATGCAATAATGAATCCAGATAAATAACCAAATATTTAAAAACCAAACATTAAACGCAGTAGAAGAGGAGTTAATCTACATTCTCATTTGTAAAAAAATCACATTTTTCTTACAACTTTATTTTATTTATTAATATTTTTAAAATATATTAATTGTAATTCATGTCTGGTATTTGGTTATACCATCATAACATGTATTGTTGTAAAACGATGGATTGCAGCTAGTGGGTTAGCACTTATCCTCATTGGATCCGTTGGAGTGGTTCTGCTATGTTGCTTTAGATTGCAACACGTGTTGAACTGAATGCAGATAATGGCACTAACAGCAGAGAGGTGTTTGGCGTATTTTTGTGGCAAAGGGAGGGAGAGGCCCTGGTTTTGGTGGTGAAGTGGGTGGCCAATTGTAAAGTTAAGCGTCAACATCTTAAGTTACTCTTTTCTGCAATTTCGGCATCTAACTTTGATTCTCTATCACATCCTCACTTTCCAATATTTTTTTTCTATTGTATAACTCAAAATCCATACAAAAATTTGCATTCTATTTATCTCTGCAATAACCACGCCATCTTTTCAACACAGAACAAAAAATCAGTAATCACTATTTTGTATACTGTGATACTTATACCTCTTAGTTTCAAAATAAACATCTTTATTTCTTTCTTATCGTTCTTTTTCGTGAAATGACGTTCACATCTTTAATTTTTACGTGGACACTTATATTTATAATAAACAACATTTACCTCACTTATATTTTAAAATACCATATAAGATAAAAACATAAGCATTAAATTTTTAAATATAAAATTAATATTTTTTATATAAAATTTGAATGATTTAATTATTATATATTAAAATATTATAATAAACAAATTATAAATTGTCTTTAAAAATATAAATATTATATTTATGAGAAAATAATAATTTAATATCAAAATAAATAAATATACTATCATATTTTTTTTATAAAACTCTCATGTTAAGCATAATTATGAAACTTTACATATCAAACTAAAATATTGAGTAACAATAATTACCAGTCATCACATAAAAAAAAAAAATATTATCAAAAAAAAAAATACAATAAATATAGAAAACTAGACTAGCATTTCCTTCACAGAAAATGTAAAAAATCTTAAATTTGATTTTACTACAATAATATTAACTTATTATATACTTATATATAATTTTAAAGCAAACACAAATATAAATATAATGGATTGTGATAGGTACTTCATTAAAAAGAATATAAGAAAAAGTTAATAACTGTTTTAAAATTAAAATATGGTAATATTCTTTTAATCTTAGAAACCGATTTTTAGGTTATTGATTATAACCTAATATTGCGATATTATGATTATGGGTCATGATAATTGACACATTGCGCCAAAATACACCTTCAATAAAATTTTGATTGATGAAGTAGATAGATTTGTTAAAGGGTAAAAATAACCTTTAAATGTGTTGTAATCTGGTGCAACTTAAAAAAGCAGTTGTCAAATAATAATTTTTCTATGATTATTAATTGTCCGACGAAATTTGTAAATTATGTAGATTGAGCATGAGTACAACTCTCCGAGTCACACCGTGTATGCTATTTAAAAATATATTAGTAAGATAAAAGTTAATTTTCTATTATTAAATCATTTATTTTTCTTTTTCTTTTTTAATTTTTATTTATATTTTAGTAGATATTTTATTTGTAAATAAACTAAGAAACATTTTTTTTGGTAAACATAAAAATGATATTCATTTAAAAAACTAGAGATACGAGTATTATTATATTAAAAAGATGTATCTATTTTAAAATTGTAACGAGGTGTGAGATTTATTTAACATGGCTTTAATAAATATAATTTCCTCTAATTTTTTATACGAAATATGCTATGCATAATGAATTTAATTTTAATTTGGACAGGACAGTTTTGACGGGCTCCGTTGGGGTATATAAAAAGGTGTTTACATACAGAGGTTAAGAGTCACATTACAAAAAAAATTGTTTTATTTTACCTTTACCTTCTTTGAGTTGAATAAATCAAGAGTTATATTCTCACTAAAATTAAATTAATGAATCCACCTTTACATAAAAAAAACTTTAGAGAATCCACCTAGAAATGGTATAATAAGGCAAAGGTTCTAGCAAAAAGTTAAAACCCCACATAAAAATTTTCAAACTCACCTAAACCAATATGAGATATGTTTCGATGTTCCATCATACTTTCACCTACAATTTATGCATGGTTAAATAGATAGATAGATTATGTTATTATTTTTTTTGTCTCTTGGGGTGTTACATGGTTAAAAATGGAGATGCCCCAACTTCGGTGAAACCGCGAAAATAGATTAAAAATTGAGAAGTTAGTTACCAATATTTATTAAGGAAATATTAATTTTAAAAAAAAGAGTCTAAAAAATTAAATTTGAATTTGGAGAATACAAAAAATATAACAATGTAATTTTTCAAATGAAATAAATATTGCACACATTTTAGATCTAATTAAAGAGAGAAAATGTAAAAAATAAAAAATAAAAGTTAGACACATGTAAAAAAAACCTAAGAATATGAAAACACAAAATAAAGGTTAGACACTTATTCAAAGAAAAACAACTAAGATTCATGTCATTTGATATTCAAGCTTAGAGCAAAGATTGGTGAGACCCAGCTTTGAACAAATACTCTGGAAAGATTGAGGACTTAAGACTTTGGTAAAAATGTCTTTTAGAAGCTTGATATTCATGTCATTTGATACTCAAGCTCAGAGCAAAGATCGGTGAGACCTAGCTTTGAACAAATACTCTTGAAAGATTGAGAACTTAAGACTTTGGTAAAAATGTCTTTTAGAAGCCTTGTATTCATGTCATTTGATACTCAAGCTCAGAGCAAAGATTGGTGAGACCCAACTTTGAACAAATACTCTTGAAAAATTGAGGACTTAAGACTTTGGTAAAAATGTCACTTAGTTGTTATGTGGTGAAAATGAGAAGTAAATGGATGAGACCATTCTTCAATTTTTCTCTAACAATGTGACAATCTATTTGTATGTATTTCATACGCTCCTAAAACAAATGGATTTGTTGTAACTTGTTGAGTCATCGTCACAATATAAAAGAGATGGAGAAACAACCTTGAACATCGATGAAACAACCAACATATTAACTTTCTGCCATGCTGTAAACAATAAGTTAGTAAGAGGAGAAGCTTTTATAGTTTCATCAATGAAACCTATATTATTCTTTGAAATGAGGCTCATTTGAAATGAATGAGACCAATGATGATAGTTTGCTCCCTCAAGAATAATATTGACAATGAAAAATGAATGATTATGATATGAACGAACATGATAAGGTGAACAAAGATCTTGTGAGGGATAACAACTTCATCCATAGATAAATGTAGCTATTGATACCATGTTATAAAAAAATAACAGAGATGAACAAAAGAGAATAAAGAAGACAAATGATATGAAAACAAATATTTCTTCTATGTTTCTCCTAAAAGCAAAGCAGAGAGTCTGATTATATACAAATAAAATACTCATTCTAAGTCTAACTAAAGAAAAAGAGTGTAAAACAAAGAACTAATAAATGTTAGACACCTCTTAAAAGAAAAACAACTAAGAATTAGAAAAAGACAAAGTAATGCATTACAAGAAAATCACTAAATAAAAACAAAAAAAAAAATTAATCATTATATTAACTAAATTATATACTATTTTAGAGACTATAAAAATTATTGGTATATAAAGTAATTTCTATTACTAAAAAAATTTATAAACTAATTTTTAAATTGATATTTAATTAATTATGAAGGTTCTATCTACTAATTATCTAAAATTAATTTTTATTTAATAATTTTTTAGTAGTGATTAAATTGATATTAGTTTTCTTATAAAAAAAATATGTATCCATACATATATATATGTATGTCAAAAAAAAAATATACTTTGTAAAGTAATATTATGTTCTTTCAATTTTTTTTATTTGGAGATAACAAATACTTTGTTGAAGCATTTTCGTAACTGTCTCTGCTTCATAGGAGTTAAACATGTGTTACAAAATTCAAGCGTCTTATTCAACGAAGCTATTTGACAAAATATTTGTATAAATGTAGACAACTAATATGTAACTATAATAATGTGTCTCTATTAAGGTTGGCACATACTTTAAATACTTTATTTTATTCATTTATTTTTTATAGATAAAAAAAGTGTCTCTAATTTTCTATGTATGTATATGTATGCGTTTCCACCGTGGACCATTTAACGGAAATGTTTTCCCAGCATTCATACACTACATCTCAGGTACATTGAATTCTATAACAAGAGATTAAAATATATTGAATTTAACAATTTAACTTGTTAATATAATCACCCACGAAGATGTTGTGACAAGATTTTGATGCTGCAATGGGCATGTAGAAATTCACATGGCAACAGTTATTTGAATATCCATTGTTATTGTATCCACCAATGATTCATGAAGCACTAGGTTGAATACCTATGTACCCTAACACTAGATTAAATACAAAATTTATAATGCATGAATTAGTTGTTCAACATCCTCGTAATTGTCCATGTTATGGATCCTGTGCAACTATATATAGTTGTTTATATAAAGACTTTTTAACAACGGAACAAATTGTGTATGCCTCTATAGACTATTAGAGAGATTTTTTTTTTGCCTAAAATGATTAAAAGGAAAGAGAGAGAGAGAGCAGAAAGGTGATGAAGATGGTGAAAGAGACGCTCAAGACAGGGAAAATGATATGATAGATCACTATACTTATGATATTCAAAGTGAACTATATGAGTTATTATTAGTTTTAATTTAATTATTTCGCTGTCTTTACAGCAATTTAACTATTTAATACATGTTTCTCTTAAAACCAATAATAATTAATGTAATGATTAGTGTAATAAGTTCTCTTTCTAAATAAATAAAATAGTCTATAAGTGGTTTCACATGAGGTAAAATAAAAGACAAGAAGGGGTAAAATAAAAATGAGGAGAATGTAAATTACGAAAAACATATATTTACATAATTTTTATATATGAATAATATAACCATCAAGCCATAAAAGACAAACAATGTCCTGCGGAACGAGTAGCGTACAAACAAAAATGACCTTCCATGTTCCGCTTGTTGGAAAATGGTTAGAAATCTATATTAAGGCATTCCTAATAGAAGATGTTGCAACACAACATTGGATGAACTTTTTTTATCATGAACTCCTAATCCTAGTACATACAACACCTCACCATAAACTAAAACCCACATAATCCATTTTTCTCCAATAGCCCCACACATGCACGTCTTTCTATTAAGAAGTAGAAAAAAAAACTTATTAAGAACGACCAATAATGAGGTTTTATACTCTCCTGGTAGATAGCTTGCCATAAGGATGTACAAGATATGGAGAAGGAAGAAAAAATCCTTGGAAGAGAGAAAGAGAGAAGTTAATTTTGGAGAATGAGATTCTTGTTATTGAAAAGAAGAATTAAAATGTCCAAATTTCTAATAGCACGCTTACCTTGCAAAATTCACCCCTTACTCACTAGCTAACACCTCACTCTCATTATTTTTTTTTAACTTTAAAATGTTCTTATCCCACTCATTGCTAAAAAAAAGTTCAAAACCTTCAGATTCAATTTTGTCTTTAGTATCTAGAACTCTCGTATAAGCACCCATTAGATAATATATATATAATCAAATAAATTAAAACTCCAACAAAATTTTAAATTTAATTTTCACTTTCACACACTTATATAAGTTTAAATTAAACTTTAATGGCAATTTTATTAATCTATAGAAGTACTTACCTTAATTCATTTTACAGTACCACAAAAATATACATTAATAAAATATGAATGATTATTAAAAAATATAAGTTATACATGATAATGTTGTATAACATGGTTGTGGTGCTGTTTATTCAAATAAAAACAATACAGCTTGAAAGATTATCGGTACATGTTGATGGTGAGAATAAATTCATATATAGTTTATCATACTATTACATTGGATCTCCACGTAAGTATACTTAAGCAAGATTAATATTAGAAAATGTGACTTACAAATAATTTATATCTCATTCTTTTTTATGTCAAAAATAGTTTCCCTGTATACTTTACCTCTTTCTCATCAATCATCCCTTCAACTTGTAAAATCAATGTTTCAAATTCTGTTTCGATTAGGAGACTATTGTAATAATTACCCCTATAGAATTAAATTAACTCTAATATTTTCTGAAAACCCTGTGACTTTTATTACCAAACTTAATAATTGATTACCCATTTCAATTGAACTTGAGTAAAGAGAAGCAGCACCCCTCAATTTAAACATAGAAAGCATTAGATAATCACCATACATAAAACTGAAAAATCTGATTTTCAATCTTAATTGTTGTTGAGAATTCAACTTAATTTTTGGATGCTTACGTCACCAAATAGTTCTGACCTGCTTGTGCTTCAGTTTTGCAGGATGGGAAAGAAGGAAAATTTGAAGTGCGTGGATATCCATGCTAAAAAAGTGAAGGTGAAACTAGGCTGAGATGGAAGAGAGATCACGAGTAACGAGGGAAATCCAAGAAAGAAAAAGAACTATCAAATCATATTAGTTGGGTTGGAATGGTATAATGGCTCCAACATAATTAAGCTTTTTCACACAACACATCTGATGCAAATTAAAAGCATGATTACTTTTGTTGCCTCTAATTATTTGATGAAAGTTGTGATTTTCTGTTCTGTGCTGAAGGAAAGGAGAAGGGTGCCAATTTATGTGTGTCTGCAATTGGACGACATTGTCTGTAACCTGGGGGGTCTGTTTCTGCTAATAGACATGTCACCTCTGAGAGTACAGTGTATCAGTCCATAATTTTATCAATGAAACTCATTTTCAAATACCTCTTATGTTACTCATATCTTCTTCATTGATCAAATTAATAAAGTTTTCACGAAGATGATGATAAATTTATTTTAAAGAACTTATAGAAAGTCTCGTCCCAAGGTAAAAAATGAAATTGTTGGCGGCCAAACCTTTGATAAACAACCTTCAAAGCCCCGAGATTGAAACTTACCATGCGCTGTCACAAAGAAAGGAAAAAACTGCAGCACTGACATAAACTACGCAGTCCTCAGTCACTTCAACCCGAGATCTAACCTTCAAAAGAAAACAAAAGGGCTGAAAGAAATGAGAAAAAGTCAAGTAAGTACTTGACTATTTGGACACACATAATCTTACAGCTCATTCATGCTTAAAGAACTGAACCAATGACATGATAAAAGCTGATGCTTGCCCATATAATGCTGTACTCCATTAGAATGAAAATCTAAATTGTGACTCATGCTGTCTTCTTTTTATTGATATATGGCAATATTTACCACTTAAATGACAGAGTCTGTGTCAAATTTAGGAAACTCTTCTCTATGGAGAAGAAAGTCACCACACCACCATGGTTTTCGAGTTAAAGGGGTGTGGTTCCATTTGTCAGTATGTATGAATATGTTATATATTACTTTTTTAGTTTTTCTCATTATATTCTTTAGTGGAGATGTGAAATGAATCTTAGGAAGTCACAGTCCACGTAAGATACTTCCAACTAAGACTAAGGCACAATGTAAAATTGAAATAAGTTGTTCTCTCTCTATACATATACAGATAAAAGATACTAGTCTGCATCTTTATGTTGCATTTTTATAACCAATAGAAAATGAAGAACTTTTACTCCAGGAGGAAAACAGTCCCTTTCTTTTGATTACGGAGGCAGAGAAAGAGAAGGGATTCGAAGTACGTAATGAACGTTTATTGTAATTCGAGCTGCCATGGAAGAGAGCACCAAAGTTTGGGTTGTCATCCATAATGCACTGACTCATGGTAGGCATTTGATTTATTGATACTTTAGGTAAGAAAAGGGTTCCTGTTGGATTTTGATTGGTTTTCTTTGGTTTAAATGTTACGATCAAATTATTGCTGTGATTTTTTCACTGCATTCAAAATGGTCCACACTGCCTACGAGCCTTTTATTCCCCTCTCACCTCATCATTACTGTTAGCAACACATTCCCAAATCGCCTCTACTTATATTATTAACTAATTCCAGACATTCATTACCCCTGATTTGAGAGATTTGAGAAATTAAGGGCTGTTTAGATACATTTCTCTCTCCTAAAACCATGTAACCCAATGATCATAAAAACTCAGATGAGCTTTAAGAACCTTAGTTTATTATAAAGGGCAGTAGATAATCACCACAATTTATATTTTACCAAAAAACAATCAGAAAAAAAGAGCCCCATGAAACGTTTTCTTTTTTATTTCTTTTCTTCGTTCGGTGAAAAGGACATGTGAATGCGCAGATGTGAAAATAGCCATACGAGAAAAAGGTATACAATGTTATAAAGTATTGTTAGAATAAAGTGATTTTTATCTTTTCTTCCCTGCAATTTTCTCATCAATGAGAAGTGTAATTATTGTCATCACATGACTTCTTAAGCTTTCATGAAAATCACATTAGGACAATTATGGGATCCCACTTTTTTTACACCTACAAATCCTCAACTACTGATAATTTTATTGGTAGAGACATATCAGTATTATTATAATGAGAAATAAACTGTGAGTTCAATGCATACTGCCCTGGTCATACATATACTACTTTTTCTAATTCTTTCTCTCATCAGTACATAGAAAAAAGAAAAAAAAAACAGAAAACAAGGGGAAAAGAGCCCTTAATATCTTTAATGGCAAACACATATTTGCGGGAAATCCTATTTTTGCTACTATTTACATTTTTTGCAGTTAGAAGTATTCAAAATGATGATTTCTAAGCTGATATGGCTGATCCCTGTCTGTTTTGCTTAGTTTTGGTACCAAAACCCTACTCCTAATTTTGTTCATATCATTAGGGACTTCAGGTGGCCTAACTGATCTAATTAAGGCCCAATTTACACCCTTGAAGAACTCATGCCTTTTGATCTCAACAGAACCCATACAGCTTCCAATTCTCTTATTTGGATTCTTCACTAACAGCTTGCTTATAAGGTCTTGAACTTTCACCATCTCTTCATAATCCTTGCTGCTGCTAGCTGCAATTCTAGGGAAAGCCAATGGTTGCTTCAAAATGTTGACGAGAGTTTTCTCATTATTTTCACCTTTGAAGGGTGTTCTCCCGTATAACATCTCATACAAGAACACCCCAAACGTCCACCAGTCCACTGCACTCCCATGTCCTTGCCCCAATATCACTTCTGGTGCCAAGTACTCATGTGTCCCCACAAATGACTTGGATTTGGCATCAATAGGCTCAGCCACCAGCTCCGGATCAAGCTCTTCCACCTCAACATTTTCCCTTATAACTGTTGTCACAGTCGCTTTCTTTTTCTTGCTTGATGCCAAGAAACATGACAGCACAGGCTGCATGGGGGCAGTGCAGGCTGGCACAGATCTCTTTGTACTCTTGATACTGCGTTCCACTCTCGTCTTACTCCTTAACAGCTTGGGAACAACGTCACATTTGAGCGAAAGATCAAAATCTGAAAGCATAATGTGTCCATCCTCCCTCACAAGCACATTCTCTGGCTTCAAATCCCTGTACACTATGCCCATCATGTGAAGATACTCTAATGCCAATAGAGTCTCAGCCGCATAAAACCTGTGTAGCGTTTTCCAAAATTTACCCCAACGTTAACACCTCACAATAAATAATCATCATAATTGATGTTAAGTTAATTACACTCTCATTCGACCATAAATTACTTTATAGGTTTTATGAACTTTTAAAATATTACTATAAAATTGTCAGTGGTTGAGTACTCAGATATAATTACTTATTTTTCAAATGCAATATTAAAAAGTTGAGAAAAGAATAAACATCAGTTCTGAAAAAATAAGCTGAAACTTTCGTAAAGGAGAGAGGGTAAAAGGCTTCGGATTCTCTACACTTGAATGAAAAAGCATGATTAAGAAGAGAGAGTCGGATTAGTGATGAATGAAGTAATAAATGGTTTGTATGAGAAACATGATTAAAAAGGTAAGGAGATAAGAAAAAGTGCTTACTTAGTGGAAGTAATGGAAAAGCGCTTCCCGGGCTGGCGTTGGCGTGCAGCGTACAAGTCACCTCCGGGGCAGAACTCCATGACCAAGCAAGAGTAATGAGAAGCGTCAAACTCAGTGTACAAAGTAGGCAAGAAGGGGTGATCAAGCATGGCAAGAATCTCCTTCTCCATCTCCGCCCTCTGCAGCTTCTTCCTTATCGCAAGTGCCTCTCGGTCCACCACCTTCATCGCATAAAAGCACTGCGGCAACCCCACCACAGGGTTCCTTATCTGGCAAAGGTACACGTTCCCGATGTCGCCGCTTCCCAGCCGCCGCAGCAGGCGGAAGTGCTCCAGACCCACCTGCCCCTTGTCCCGCCGGAGCCGCCGCATGACCTCCCATGCAGCCTGGTTCGCCTTGTGGGGCCTCGCGTGCGGGCTCTCCAGGGTGGAGGAGCACAGAGAGACCGAGCTCCGGCGGCGCCGACTGCCGAAGCTGAGGTTGGTCATCCAGCTCCGGCTGGATTCCGGCACCGTGATGGAGGAGGAGCTGCTGTCGTAGTCGGGTTCATCCCTACTCGGAGGTGTGGTGGTGATAGCGGTTACAGTGGTAGGAGCATTCATGGTGGGTGCATGTAGGTGTGCGAGAGTTTTTGAAAGTGTGTGGGTTTGTGATGAAGTGAGGTTTTTATATTGCATAAGTTGGCTTTGGTATGGTAGCTTGCACATGCGAGACCAAACAGTGACGTGGAACAAGGAGCAATTAACAATTTTACAAACTCACTTTTAGTAAATTAATTGAATGGCATGTTAACTAAAACTAGGTTCTGAAACAATTAAAGCCAATTTTTGAGCGTCCATTTTGTGTTAATTTTTTGGGTATATAAATTGACAGAATGTATATATAAATAGAAATGGGAATCTTTTTTACTGAATGAGAGGCTACAGGGCGGCAAGATGTTGATCCTAGGAAGAAAATATGTCAAAAGAAGAATAGTGAAGATTCCTAAAATATTAATATTCTGTGTGATAGGCTACGTTTAGGATTGGATTAATTTTTGGTGGTTGAAAGATGAGATTTTGTGTTGAGAAGGAGTGGTGGGAAGAGGGCATCAAGGTATTTTTTGGATGATCCTCACGTTCTTACCCTGTGGGATTGTATGAAATGTAACGACCAAAAGGTGTAGCAACTAAGCTTTTCAACTTGTTTATGTTTGAGGCATGTTATCTCAGGCACCAGAACTTCTCCTGACCAACCCACTACCTTTTGTTCACTCTAAAACTTATTTCCAAAAAAACCAATTCCCAAACTCCACTATTCATTCTCTAAGCTTAAAATTCTCACTTTTCTTTTTTCCAATCATTTTTTTTATTATCTACTCTCTCATAACATTTACTGCTTATTTTAATCTAATATATCAATATTCATCTATAATAGTTTATTTTAAATATTTGTATATTATACTTATTATTTTAAATTTACTATTTTTATTATTTATTTTATCACTTTTAGCCTAATATAATTCAACATATTTTAACTATTACACAGATTAACACCGTAAAAATAAACCATTTATTTAAGTTTATATTCTTTATACTTTATTTATTTTGTTTTTTTATCTAAAGATATAAAAATAAAATTGATAGTATAGTACGTTGTACGAAAAAATAACAATAAAACATATGTAACCAAAATTGAAGGTCTATGAATAAAAAAATTCAAATTTCAAAATGCAATCTATTGCGACACGACAGAAGAACAGTATAAAAATATTGTGTATTTTTTTTCTTTGTCTTTTTTTCTCTATATTTCATGGTACTTATATTTTCACTAATGAAAAAAAGAAGTTGTCGAGTAACTCTAGTAAAAATAAAACATATAAACAAGTAACTTAAGTAACTTGTTAGTATCTACCAACTTTTAGAATTTAAATAATTGATAGCTAATTAAATATCAATTTAAAAATTCTTTATAAACAATATAAATTAATTTAAATACTAATAATTATTTTAGTCTTTAAAATAATATCTAATTTAGTCAATATCACAATTAATTATTTTTTATTTTTAAAATTAATTTTTATTTAATAATTTTATTGTAGTATAAATTAAATGACATATATTTACTTGACTAATAGTATAAATTATATAAATTTGAAAGATGTTCTACATTGGACTTTGATGAGAAAATGTAGTACCCTAAATGCATTAAGTTGTGGGGTGTGATAATGAATTAGATGTTAACATATGACTTGCTCACTATGGAAGGTGTTATAGGCCTTTAGTGCTTAGACTAGACAATGGATGAGTGATAAATGTATGGATGTGGTTGTCCTTTTTGAATATTGTAAATATGAATTTGAATGATTGTATACATGGTTCTAATTTCATATAATATATATGAAAATTTATGAGTTGTGATTTATGAATGTTAGCTTCCGATTGAACGTTGTTTTGTGTGTAATTACTAATATAATCGTGCTTAATATGTGAGCGGGAAACGTTGTACGTGTTGGAAAACATCCAAAAACTACATATATAAAAAAGAGTGAGATGTGTTACTGTAGAAAAACAATGTATTGTAATTATTATTATTAAGTGTTGTAAAATGCTAATTCGTTTATATAGTGAAATGAAATTATAATTTAGTAGTTTTAGTAATCATTTTGTATTGAGTAATATGAGATGTTATACGCTTTTCTTTTAAAGAAATGTACTTGTAAAAGATGTTAAAAATTACTTACACAAATATTAAGCAAATTAAAATTTAGAATATGTTAGTACTAGTAGTTTGAAAAGGGTTGGATTAATATCAAGAGAAAATGGATGTTAGGCTTGGATGAATAGTATAATTTAATTAACTTAGAAATGTTTAGTGTGAAATAGTTTGGTTTAATGAGAGAAAATGGACAAGTAAATACTACTACACTTTGATGAATAATATGCTTTAATTAGACGAAAGGTGAGAAAAAGAAAAAGAAATAATGCTTTTTAAAATTTATAGTGAATAGTGACAAACATGTTATGCGCTGCATTTGAAACAGTTTGTTGGAAACCAAGTTTTAGATTTATGAAAGTGGAACCAATAATGCACAAGAAGACAGCATAAAGCACGGCGTTAAATGAGTATTTATTAATTAGGTAAATATATGATTAAATCATTGACAATATCATCGTAGGTAATGTGTGCTAAGTTTTATTTAATTTCCTTTTGTTTTAAAAAATTAGAAGTTACTTTAATAATTAGCTTTCATAAAAAAAAATCATGTTTTTTAGACTTTTGTTCATCAGAAAGAAAAAAAAAATACTCTTATTTTATTATATTCAATCTGAGTATTTTTAAAGAGAAGAAAACAAGTTTGAAAAGTTAACTCAAACGTTAGTTTAGTATTGATATAATAAAACCCGTTAGTTTAACAGATAAATTTCCTCTAACTTTACATGTTTAACTGATTACTAATATTTAAAAACATTACTTGTAACTCAAGAAGTATTTTTGACTAGAAATTAGAATAATAAATGTTTAGCATAAATTTGTTCACCTTTTTATGACAAAAATAACCAAGTTTAACTTCTTCGTCCTCTCCACATATGAATGTTAGGGACATTGGATGCACACATTTTGAAATGCTAAAATTGCTATAAATCAAATTACATCTATGCGCGTCCCGTAATTATTTTTTACAATAAATTAAGGATATAAAATTATGAATTAATATATTTATAAATTAACAGGTAAATAAAATAAATATTAAGTTATGAATTGCACGAATAACAGTTGAAAAGTTATGTTGTTCGTAATGAAATTTTACTCGTGACCCAACCATGCATGTTAATGTATCTTTTGGTTTTATTAAAACAATTCCTGTTTCCTTTGATTTACCTTATTGGGACAAAATAGCAAGGCTCTGTGTATAAAAATGGAATTATTATTTTAAAATCTTAAAAAAATCAACATATTTATTTCTTATATAAAGAAAACTAGTAACAGTTGTCAATTTATAAGCAAACATCAATCTTAAATGTTTCCCTTTTTGGAGGGCAAATTAATTAACTAAAGTAAAGTTTGTGATGTTAGATGGCTTCAAATAGATTATAAGATGAATCCAAGACAAATATTTCTTCTTTTATTTTATTTTTTTTGTAAAAAGAGGTCTTTATTTTATCACCGTTTAATAATAACGATAATAGAAAAAACGTCTTAAAGGTGGATGGTCAAAAGCACACTCTCTTTGTGTTAAAGCTTATGCAACCGCAAATCAAGAACATTTTAATTTTTTTTAGTTTTCTTTTGGACTAACAAAGCAGAAAGCAGAAGCAGCATGCAGAGGACATCGTAAACTCTGCCATGGATGCTTCTTTTTGTCTGATCAACTGATTACTTGAACTCTTGTTTAAGGATATATCATATATATATGGATTCTTTCGTATTAAGTAACCAATGCTATGCATGTGAGATATTAAAGAAAAAGACCCACAGAAAATGAAACAAAATTCACTGAACAAAACAGAGCAATAAATTGTTACCCATTAATCCCTGCAACGAAATCGCCGGTGAGGAATGAGAATGCAGGAAGAACCCGTGCCCCGAATTGAATTCACCACCCCGATTTTGAAATTGGATGGGAAATATTATTGGCTTAGGTGTGTCCGTATAAATTAATGTATGTAATTATTAATCATACGGTACAGTGTATAGAGTAGTGTAACGATCTTAATTTATGGTATCCTTGCGATGCATGTGAAGCAATATTAGCTTTGCAGGTGTGTGGGTTGGCCACTTACTTTGGTCCATAGCCGCGCCCACCTCACAAATACGAAATATCTCGTATATACTTTGGAAAAAGTGGTGCACTGCTACTAGCTACTACTACGACTCAATGATGTCATCTTAATCATGATTCTTGGAAATGCTCTAGCTCTAGGATTTGATTTTGAATTGAACATGTTTTGATGAAGCATTGGTGCATCACAATCTGATGTTGTTCCATAATGTAACAAGTTTATCACTTCAAGTGAAAACTATGATATGGTCCATCTTACATGCTCGTGTTTGCATTGCATTATTATCTCTTCGTAAATCCCACTTCATTGCATTTTTGCAAAGGCACGAATGCACCATCATGTACCTCACTTTTGAAACTTTATACATCAGTCAATAAAGGCTTATCCCCCCATCTTTCTTTCTCAAAGTAGTCTGACTAGTTGTCATGTTTCCATTTCATTATCTTGATCTTGTGGACCCTTGAACGGTCATTTTTCCTTTTCACTGTTAACTTAATAATCATGCATGGATCACAAGAACAACAAAACATATTCAAGCCCAACTTATTCATGCAAAAAAAGCGATGATATAGGTTGATTAGAACCGAATTGGATGTATGCTTGCTGGCATATGTATGTCAAACCAGATCTTGTTTCTCGTTTGATGGCATCTGTCATTTGTGATTCTACAGAATTCCCTTTGAATTGTTGCTTCTTGCTATTCATGTTGAGGCAATAATTTTAATCATTCTAGAGTGTGTAACTGTGTATAAGGAAGTACATACATAAATTTTTGTTTTTTTTTGTTTTCCATTTCTCTCCTTTTTATCTGCAAGATCTTGTCGCGTACACTTTTGGTCACAATTCTGGTAGCAAACCAGCATAAATTGCAGTCATGCAGAGAGGCAAACATATAGGAAGACTCGAAGCTCCATCACTTGCTCCATAACATTCTTCTCCCCAGACCTTCAAAAAGTGCCCTCATCTATCCTCCAACGACCCACCTTTATGATGTCTACTTGTTTGCATGCTAAAAGGAAAAGAACCCACAAAGAGTTTGGTGGGATAGAAAAAAAAGGCAAAAACTTTAAAATAAGAAAAAGAAAAGAAAAGCTAAACAGAACAAAATTACTGGTTACTCTTACCAGTTTAATTGGCGATTTCGAGTTTAAATTCACTTGGAGTTTTTTCTTCTAATCACGTTACTTTTATTCGCAACACATAAATTTCAAATTTTGTTAAGGAGAATGTGCAGTAAAGTAACTAACACTCAGACTCACTATGTTAAAACATAAAGAAAAGCTTGTTACTTGTAGTAGTAATCCAACATAATTTGAATATGGCTGATTCCGATAAACGTTCTTGTACCAAGATATTGAACTGGATTATGTATGGAGCCCACTTATATGGATGCCACAACAGGGAAAGGAAGAGCAGAAAAGTCCAGATATAACTTGATTTGCTTAATTTAATTTTTTTTCTTGAGATGTGAGGGAGGCACAATTAATGGTCTAAGATTTGAAGTGTAGTTTGTTTGTTGTTGAGTTCAACATAGAAATCTGCAGGTCACACTTTGAGTCTCAGCAATATTGATAATGAATTGACAGAATGTGGTAGATTTAACGACATGAGATGGTGAGAGGATAACTGCAAAGGAAGAGGAGGCAGAAACAACCAACTTTAACATCTCTGAGAGGCAGCAGAGTAGTCAGAGTTCCATTCCTTTAATAATTTGGTGCATACACTGAAGAAAGCGTGGCCAATCTGGCAACCGTGCAATGTGATGAATCATATACCAGAATGAATATAAAGAAGCAGTGCAGAAGGGAAATTGAGAATCAGCACCTAAAAATTAAGCATTAAAAAATTGTGGAAGCATATAATATTGGGAAGCATAAATTTCAGTGAAAAGTGGAGGAAGTGTAGAAGGACACGTACGGATGCATATAGCGGGAAAATAGCAGTGGCAATCTTATGCGATCTTCATTTGTTGTTGTCTGGGACATATCATAATGGGCATGCCAGCTTCTGCTCATGGGGTCCAAACTAAAACTGTATATATTTTTATTTCCTCTTTTATGCATGAGTTTGAGTTTAAAGCTATAAAAAGGGATTATGGACCATACAATAAACTATATACTTTGGCTTTAAATATGTTTCTTCAAATTACTGTTTACCCACAAATTATATGAAATAATTCTTCAAATTAATTTAATTTAATTATTGATAAATCAATTTTTTTTCTCTTACCATTTCTTTCTAGAAACAATCATACAAAAATTCGTCCAAAAATACTCATATAATTATTTAAACATTTAAAACAAATAAAATATTAATAAAATTTAATAAATAAGTATTGTATTTTTTAAAGACTAAAAATATATTTAAATTTGTAAAGGAAAACTTTGTTGCTGGAGAATTGTGTTAACCTCAGTCCTCATTTATAAGGAAAAAAGATATTGAGAGTTAAAATATTTTACAAAAAGTATCATCAAATAAATTAAAAGTAGTTAAAGTTTTTTTTATATATTTAAGAAAAAATAGTGGGATGGGATTTATTTTTGAGAAGGGAAGTAGTATGAATTTATCACCTAATTTAACTTATATATTAAAATGGTGGATAATTTAATTACGATTTTTCTTTTACAGGAATCTAATTATACTTTTGAGTCTCATGGTTGTATGAACTTAAGTAAAAACTTTTCAATTTGAATGCTTATAAAGATTTCTCATAACATCCTATAATTTAAGTAATAATCATATTTTTTCCTTTCAAAAACTAATTTAATTTTATAATACAAAATAATTAAAAATTAAAACAAAGACTTTAATTATGTAAATAACAAATAAAATAGCTAGTTGAACGACGTGTAGTTATCATATTGAGCTATAATCTGTGAACTTATAAGTAGCTTGGTGTTGCATTATGCACCCCCATTAATTTAAATCTGCATTCCCAAGAGGAGGTGAAATGACAAACATATCTGAAAAAATATATTTTGAATTATATATTTCAAAATGTATTTCTAAATCTATCCAAGATGTATTAACACATTTTGGATTTGTGCAATCAATAATATTTTAATACATTACGGATAGGTATGTGTTTCTTGAAAAAAAAACTTATAAATAAAGAAATTGAGTATATATTCATATACCAAAATTTGAAAGTATATAAAAAATAAAATAAATAGTGTGCATAAATAAAGTCAGTATCGTTTGCAAGAATAACATATATACATGTAATTCCTAACATTTAGGTAAACACTTGCATCTTGTACTAACATAATATGAAAATCATAATTTAATCTTCGCATAACAATATGTAAACCATAATACGTCTATAGTTGTATGGAACAACCTTCCTGAAATTTCACTTACACCAGTTTTCATCATATAATGGTAAGTAGTTGGAATACGAATATAAACACACTAAAACAAAGTTAGAAAATACATAAACAAATTGTGAATCATGCACATGTCCTATACATATGAGTCTGTGCATATTGACATTTGTGGGAGGCTTTCTTTGTAATGGAAATATGGTGATATTTTGTTTCAACGATAATCACACTAAAGTAACATTATATATACTAGCAATCATAGACCCCATATCGAACATAATCATCCATTTATCTATGTTAGCCTGTTAAGACTACAATGTTAGTTAGATAATCATCATTGTAGCGTGGAAGTTGGAAAAAAATGTGTTTGGTGTGTCATAACTTATCATTGACATCACATTCACAAGTAATCTTTTAGTTGGTCTACCAATTCATAGCTACCCAACAATGTAGCATATTCATATCACCATTGTCAATTTCTTTAAACAACTCCATTTTGACAAGTGGTCACGAATCTTCCTCATTCCCAACAGTGCATTTATAAATCGATAATCATAATGCCCATAAGCCTTGACATCATGTATGTGAAGGTGAGTAGTGAGATTAAATTGATCCAACATGTATTGCTTTAATCTACAAGGGGACCATCACTTTTCCCCTCTTATTACTTGACTTCCATGTAAAAGAACTATCATTTATTAAATGAATAATATCAACTAGGTCAAAATATGAGGGATCACACTTTGTAGATCTCACCAATTTATTTGATTGACATTTTTGGATCCCTTAATTTTCACCTTATCCATTGGTGACACATTGATGTCATGTGTGTGCACATACTCATGCATTTCAAATTACATGTTTTGGAATACAATCTGTATTACCAAAATGTATTTTGAAACGTAGAATCTGAAACATATTTGTTTTTTGGATTTTACATTTTATAATACATATTTTATATTTTAAATTCTATGTTCTAAAATATAAAAATACTAACTTATAACATTCTGTACAATCCAAAGGTCACCAAATTATACATTCTAAAACTCAACTTGCAAAATAAAAATTACAAACTCACAAAAATCATCCCGTAATTCAACCGATACCACCGATCGACACCACAAGCACACCAACCACTCTCTCCAACCAGCGTGAGCCACACATGCAGTACCAATGCTCCAAACCTGAAAAAATGCTACAAAGGAGCACAATGTCACCAACATCTCAACATTTATTTTCAAGTTGTTTTCAAAAGGGTAAAGTGGTCATTTAAAATTATATGGGATGCAAGATTAAAATATGAGGTGCAGAATGCAAACCCCTAAGTAGCATGTTGCGCGTGGGCCCATATTTCGGCACAGTCTGTAGATCACCAACCCAAATGCGACGGTCATGCCAGAATTGAAAAAGTGGGTGATGTTTGTATTATGGGAGAATTTAGAAATTATTCTAAAAAAATAAATACTATATTTTGAAAAAAAGTATACCTTCAATTTATATAAAATAAAATAATGAGGTTTAAATTAAATTTTAAATTCTGTATTTTATAAAAATAAAGAAATAATTTAAAAATATAAAATACTCTCAATCTACTAATTCCATTATATGGATCACTTCATTAACCATTCAAAAATTTTAATTATTTATTTTTAAGAATATACTGTTTATTTACGGTTCACATTCCAGTTTAAATATTTCTAGCTACTATTTAAGGAAATAAGTTTATAAAAGTAATTCACCTTCAATAAAGCATTTGAAATTTAAAAAGCATTTCATTGTATATGATGTTTTTCTATTTAAAGCTTTTAATAAATTGAAAATATTTATACAATTTTTATTTTTAATTTTTAATTTCTGTCACAAGAAATGCATGTATCTAAATTCATTAAAAATTAATTGAAAAGGTAAAGATACAGATGACATAAGTGTTGTTTTTAAACTTTAAAACTAAATTAACTAAAAACAAAAATCTTTAAAAGAAAACACAACACTTAATAAAGGAGGATAGAACATATAATAGTACAAGATGAAGACAAAATATTAGTATAAATGAGAAAAAGATAACCAATATTGCATAAAACTTTGAAAATATCTCTAAAGGAAAACAAAAAATCTAAACTTTTTTTTTTAAAAAAAAGGGCAGTATTCTTCTTCAAACGTCCTCTTGTAAGACAAAAAAAATATATTATAATAATATAACCAAATATCAGACATTAATTAAAGTTAGAGTATTTTAGAAAAATATCATCACGTAAAATAAAAGTAGCCAATTTTTTTTTTTGAAAAAGTGAGTTTTTTTTTTTTTAAAAATGAATTATATATTACTATTCATAAGTATTATAACAATCAGCGAAATTTATTACGTTGTTTACCTTCTTTTTTCTTTCTCTTCAACTTGGAGGATCGGATGAAAGTTTTGTCCCTTCCCTCAATGCAAACTTAATATTCGAGTCAAATGAGCTGAAAAACTATACTATTTTGGACTTGTTAAATTGCTCCATCACTGCATAATGAAATAGGTTGTTTCTTCTCCACCTTCATTTTTTATGCATAAATCAAGTGAAAATACCATTTTATCTTTAAAAAATACATTTTAAATCCTACAATTTAAAAAAAATTAAAAAGTATTTTTTATTTATTTACACTTTCTGGATTGTAGAATTCGAAATTTTTTGAATTCTCATTATGAATTACAAAATCTCTGAAAAATATTTTTTGAATCCAGAAATACTTTACCGATCTTATAATCTAAAATACGTTATTTCGTAATTTGAAATATATTTTTTTAAGAAACTAATTTTAAATTATAAAATCTGAAAGGTATTCTCAATCCATAAATAATTTCTGCACTGTATAATCTATAATTTTTCTGAATTACTCAGTACAAAATAAAAAAAAACCATCAATAAAATAGAAGACATCAATAAAATCAAAGGTATTTTAATGTAGTAGGTATTTTAATGTAGTGGTTCTAAAAGAAACATCCCTGAAATAACGTCTGGTATGGTTCGCCCATGTTGGACACATTCTTGGGATGCAGGATAGACCCGTTGTACATACTGTACTATAATAGATCCTACATTTTATGCATCACTCAGTTTTCCTTACTTTCCAGGCCTTGGAGATTCTAATCACAAACATTGTAGCAACCACAAGGTTGCATGATTCAGTGAGCGATCTGCCTCATAAAAAGCTGCATTATTCTTATCGCTCACAATTTCATCTAAAATTCACACCAAAACTAAATACATCATGTAGGTAGAGAAAAGACCATGCTTTACATATTCAAGTCACATCCAAAAACTAGAAATTTCTTCCGGAAGACTATGGAATTAAAATACATCTCAAAAGGTTGTTGTTGTTGTCAAGTATTTAGGAAAGAACTTGTAAAAGATTGTTTGAGATGTTTTAGTGTGGCTACATGAATGTAGGAAATGCATAACTATAGAAATTATATCAGATATTTTTGTAAGAGTGTAATTGTACTCTAGTATAACTGAAACTTTTGCCTACAAGAGGGTGACTACTCACAAGGGTGTGAGAGATACTCTCATAAATTTAGTCAAAATTTTGTTGACAGAAGTTTGACTGCTCACAAAGGTGTGAGACACACTTGTATAAAGAATAGATTACAAGACCACTAAGATATATGAGCCTCAGCTTACATGAGACATGCTATGCATTAAAAATTCATCCACAAAAGTTGTGAATTCTATAAGAATTTAGGAGGTATGCTAGCATAAAAAATGCAACAATTGTTAAATGCAACAACTTCATAGCGATTTTGAGCATTGTTACTGCTGTGGTAGCATTGTTACTCCTATGGTACTTTTTGTGATACATTACATGGGATGAAAACACTAGAACACATTATTTTGGTTATCATGAACTTCTGATGGCAATAAATGACTAGTGTTCTCAGGGCTTCAACATACTTCTTTGCAGTTTTGACATTCGACTGAGCTTTGTTTAGAATCTTAATATTGATTGCATTGTTGATTGTGTTGAACTTGGGAATGTTTAGACAATGATCTTGATATTAATCTGCACGTTCCAATTCTTCTCGGTTAAGCTATCACAATGCTCAATATCCATGCCAAAAAGGTGAGAGATGACATTATGACAGTACATTGTTCATTATACTTTTAGAAATTGTAAGTAATGCCAGCTTTATTTAATTATGATTTTGATGAAGATGAGATGACTATCTTTTTGCTGCAGTATAGGTGACAATATTTTGCTACATAATCTCTGTAAATCCCACTTCCTCTGTTAAAAGAAATGAAATAGAAAAACACTAAAACATTTTTTTGACATTTTTGTCATTCAAGTGACACTGCAACTTACTTTTCCATGAATCTCTTCCATTGCTAGTAAAAATAAAAGATGAAGGAAATATGTTATACTATTTGGATGGATATAATATTATAAAAAATAGTAAAATTTATTTTTATCTTATTTTTTACCTTCATTTTTATTTTCCTCCAATTTGGAAGAAATGGGATGGAGTGAAGGTTTGTTCCTCAATACAAACTTAAATTTTGAGTTAAATTAAATGTATTGATGTTTAGGAGTTGATAACATTGTTCCTTCACCATTGCACGCTGAAAGAAAGTCTGATATGATTGGCCTATCTTGATAATTTTTCTAGGATGCAAACAAGACATGATGAAGATAGGGTTGAACTTGGAATTTTAGCTTTAGATTCTTGCACATCATTAAATTCTTGACCTCCTCCTATTCATTTCAGAATAGGCTTTAGGAAATATATTTTGCATTCCGAAATAATCGTTCCAGAAAGAACTGGAAGTGAAAATTTATAGGTGAAAAACCCTTCCATACTTTCTGGGTTAGAGATTCTAATCATAAACATTGTAGCAACCACAAGGTTGCATGGTTCAGTGGACCATCCAGATCGTAATAGGCTCCATTATTCCTACTGCTCACAATTTCTTCTCATAAAGTGACACCAACACTAAATACATCAGATTTGTAGAGAAACAAGGATGTACTCTACATATTCAAGTAACATCTAGAAACTATAAACTAATTTTGGAAGACAATGGAACTCTTCTTTCTGGCAGCAACCAACCGTCATCTTGAAAACATAGTAGAATACTGCAAGGACTAAGGAATAAAATCACTAGTGAAGAAGATGTTGCATCTTTTATTATTGATGTTTGTGAAGAGCTACTAGTGCAGGTAGTAGGCCGCCGTTGTCAATTGAAGCAAATGATGTAAGAGCTGTGGCTTTGCTCTTTCTTTCCGGGGCCAGTTGATAGCAGATACTGTGGTCTGGTATGCATTTCTTGACATCATTAAATCACCTTTTCAGTTCCTCAATGGGTTTGTTAGGGTGTTTTCATTGCTCATTAGAATACCTGTTAGAAAGTTGCTAAAATAATTCTCAAATTGGTAATTTGTTTAATTTCATATTAAAGCTTCGGGACTTTCATGTTTCTTGACATGAATTCTTCTTCCAGTTTGCTCATACCTTTGATGTACATTTTGTTTCTACATCAAATTTTTATTTATCTCCAAACACCACAGGTGTTGCATTTGAGGCTGAAAGAGTATAGCTGACTGCAAAAGACAAGTTCGATGTTATGTTGTTAAAGGACAATGTTTATGCGCTACATGTAGTGCTGCTTGTTTGACATGGCTTTGTGAGTGAAAAAAAAAACCCTTGGTTTGGCACATATACTAAAATGCATTAGCTGACAACCTGATAAGATTTATTAGTTGAACCATAAACATTTAACGCACCTCTGTGTTGAACTAATCCAGTCCTTAACTTCTTCAAAGACTATTATTGACTGCAACTTCATGTCCAAATCACATTCTGCACGGCAGACTACATCTCTATATTAGATATTTTATTTTCTTACACAATTTAACCTGAAATAATGTGTAAACAAAAAGCAACCCCCTTCTGCAAGAAAACAAGTTTACTGGTACATCATTAACCTGGCAAAAACCAACCCCCTTCTGCAAACTATAACAAAAACGAAACATGAAAAATTATAATAAACTTAAAGTTATAATTTTAAGATAGAGAAGAAAGCCACTTTAATAGCAAATAAAGTTTAAAGTCCATCAGCATCTCCAAACGGATCACCGCCAAGCCACACAAAAAAAAGTGGACACGTTTCCCCATTTTTGTAGGTCAAGATTTATTACAGAACTATTGTCTAGCTCTTTATATTCTATTATTGGGAAGGCAATTCAATCAGCAGAAAAATGATGAATATGTGGAAGCTCTCGGAACGCAAAATACTCTTGATCAAGTCACTTGCTTAATCATCATCCTTCACATTCTAAAGGAACAAAATAAATGCAGCACTATCCATCTCAAAATCTCATAAAAGTCACCCATAACCTTTTCCCAGACAGTTCAAACAACGTTGAACCCTGCAAAATTAAGAGGAAACATTACAAAACTACTGCGTAGTCCAAAAAATCATAATGCTTGATGAATGATGTTAACTCAAAACAAATTTCTAAGAAGGTAATCTCCTTATAATTCCACTTTAAGGCAACCCCAATAATCAAATTATCTTCTTTGTCTTACATTTTCTCGGCAACCTACCCCATACTCGAAATTCCCATCGAATATCGAACTAGGCATAACATGAAGCGGAACAAAACAAAACCAAACCTGTTTCCTTCGCAAGTAGGACAAACGCAGGGGTTAATTGCAATAGGGTCGAACATGGGTGACCAAGCTATGGCGGCATTCCCATTGCACAGTTTGCATATATAAAACCCCTTCCCCCTACAAGCCATACACGGCAACGCAACTTTTTCCTACATACAAACCCACAAAACATGTTCCATTACATCAATTTGCCAAACAGAATAGGATAAACCCATAAAGTTCAATAATCCTTACTCGTTTCTTCTCGGACGCAAATCGGAGCAATTTAATGGTAACAGTAGAAGTCAAGTTAAGAGTGACGACTCCACCAAAGATAACTGCAGCCATCCTAACCAATGGCATCAGTGGCCTTGGATTCATGTCTTGTCTTCCAATATCTATACTTATTCCTTTTCTCACCCAATTTCTCAAACAACTGATCCGCACTGCAACACACAAGTCACGAAGTACTGAAAATAGACACTGTTTATGGGAAATAGATAATAATTGTCAATACAAAACGACTGCGTTTCAAGCCGGAGTTTTTTTTTTTTTTTTTACTTTTCTCTGAAACACGTGACGACATGTCGTTTTGATGTTTTCCACATCATCCACTGTCGCTGGAGCAGAGTAGCACTGCACGTACTCTTCAGCGGTGAAATTGAAGAAGAACGCTTCTTCGATGAAATAATGAAATTCGTAATTGCGAAGAATCCCGTTAATCTTATCAACTCTCATGGTTCACTTGTTCTCTTTGGCGTTCCTTCCGTTGAGCGCACTTTTCTTCGCAGTTCGAGCGCCAAATGGACGTGCGGCTCCAAGCCCCTCATGTTTTCGTTTTCTTCCTTGAGAGCTGGATGCGCTTCTTCTTCTTCTTCCTCGAATATGTACGGAGGTTGGGACGATCTCGGCAGTTCAGACGCGCCCGGTGAGTCCCACGCCTTGCGCAATCTTCTCGTTTCTATTGGAATCGATGATAGGAAGAACGTTTTCGTGTTCCTCTTGGGCCTCGTTTGCGCGATGGCGATTTCTAGGGTTAAGGTTTCTTCTATTGTCGTTCTTCCTGCTTCCGCGTTGATTTTCGCCGTCGGTTTCACAGTAGGGTTTTTCCGGAACGGAGCGTTCGGTGAGGTGAGGGCGAGTGGGAGTAAGAGGAAGGAGAAGGAGGATAATTCGAATTCGAAGCTGTCTTCAGAAAAATTGCGAAGTTTGGTGGAATTTTTTGACGAGCTTGATCTTGTGGTCAATAACTTGAAGAGTGATGTGCAAAGTGCTATTAGGAATAATAAGGTCCGAGTGGATGATTTTTATGGTTATGTTGTAATCACAGATAAGATTAAAATTTCGCTTAAGAATGCTAGGAATGTTGTTAGGGCTTTGATTGGCAATGAGGAAAACCCTGGTGGTGTTTTGGTTGAGAACCATAAGAGTGGTAGAAGAAAGAAACAAGTTGGAGAAGGTGGGTACCAGATGCTGCAGTCTTTTAGCAGTTTGTTTGGGGAAAATTTGCTTAGCTCCAATTCGACCAAAGTCAGGGAAAATGTCAAGCAAGAGGCAGTGGATAGCATATTGGATCAAACTAGAGGAAACGGTACAGTGCCTGTTGTTGAAGACAGGGCTTTGAATTTTGTTGATGAACATAAGGGAAATCGTGAGTTGGATTTAGATCCTACTCAAGGCTCGTCTACTAACTCTGTTTTGGATATGAACAAAAATGGAAGAATAAGAACTACTCCCGAGGGAGACAATTTTGGCTTAGGGGACATACGGAGAAGCAAAAATAAATTCTTTGACGATAAAGAGCATAGTTACCGGAATAAAGGATCGAGGTTCACAAATAATCGTAGCTTCTCTTTCAAGATGGATTCCAGCAGCGTAACAGACATGTGGGAATCCCATGACAATCTGCTTGACTCTGAGAGCTTTAAAGTCAGAACGAAACGCATGGAAAGTGAGTCCTCTTTTACGCATGAGCAGCTTCTCAACCAAGGTCACAATACCTTCAGGTCTTCTCATGAGTTGAGGGAGGGTGGTTCTGACAGGTCTCAATATAAAGATGATACAGTGAATTACAATGATCATCGCCACCTTGCAGATGATTTGTCTGCGCATGAGAATGAATTCAATACCGCTTCATCTGCAAAGATTTCAGATGATATGATTTTCGATAGGTATCTTGATGAAGCATCGGACCTTTTAAAACAAGCAAAAGAGTTTATAAAAGTTAGGCAGGATGAAGAGCAAGCTGAAATCATGTTATACAGGTCCTCAGACATACTATCCAAAGCTGTGAACTTGAAGCCCATGAGTTTGTTGGCTGTAGGCCAGTTAGGAAACACTTACCTTCTTCATGGAGAATTAAAGTTGAAGATTTGTCGTGAATTGAGAACTCTTCTTTCTGGCAGCATCCACCCATCATCTGAAAAACATAGTAGAATATTGAAGGGACTGAGGAATAAAATCACTAGCGAAGAAGATGTTGCATCATTTCTTATTGATGTTTGTGAAGAGTGTGAAGAGCTACTGGTGCAGGCAGGCAGAAAGTATAGGCTGGCGTTGTCAATTGATGCAAATGATGTGAGAGCCCTCTATAATTGGGGTCTTGCTCTTTCTTTCCGAGGCCAATTGATAGCAGATATTGGTCCGGTATGCATTATTCTTGACATCATTAAATTACCTTTTCAGTTCCTCCATTTGTTAGGGTGTTTTATTGCTCATTATAATACATGTTAGAATGCTGCTAAATTGATTCTCAAATTGGTAATTTGTTTAACTTAATATTAAAGCTTTTGTGATTTTAATGTTTCCTTGACATGAATTCTTCTTCCAGTTTGATAATGCATTCCTTTGCTGTACGTTCTGTTTCCACATCAAATTTTAATTTGTCTTCAAACATCACAGGGTGCTGCATTTGAGGCTGAAAGAGTATTCCTGGCTGCAATTGACAAGTTCGATGCTATGCTGTTAAAAGGCAATGTTTATGCGCCAGATGGTATTGTGTCTATAAATTTCTGAATTTACCATTTTGATTTTCACATACAGGTGCAATTAAGAATACTATGTTCACAGATTCTTCATAAATTATATAGCCTCCTGTGGACTGTTAAGGTCAAAAACATGTATCTAGCTCAAAACTAATTTCATAAAAAATCTTTGTTGGAAAAACTGCATTAAGAATAGGAAATTATATTTTTGTGACATGCACTACAGCCTTAGATACGCCCACAGTTTTACACAAACACCACGGTAATGGCTTGCTATGTTTGATGACATTGTGATCATGGAAATTTTTAAACTAGAAAAAGTTATCTCCGGGATACCAACACTTCTCCTGCATTGATCTCATCATTTTTTGCCTTTCATTTATCCTTTTTTAAGTGTTTCCAAGGTCCTCTTGTTATTGAAAAGAAAGTCCTGTTGTAATCTGTTGAATTGCAGCTCTGTTTAGATGGGGTGTCGCATTGCAGCAGCGATCTCGGTTAAGACCAGGAAGCAGTAAAGAGAAGGTGAAGTTACTGCAGCAGGCTAAAAGGCTATATGAAGATGCCCTTCATATGGACACCAATAACATGCAAGTGAAAGATGCCTTATCCTCGTGTGTCACTGAGCTTAATTATCGACAGTTCTAGCCAATTCAAAAAAGAGTTGCCCAGAAGAATAATTTTGGTTTCAATCCTTGTTTCCAATTATTTTATATCTGTCTGACAGGTATATTTGCACCACCAGAAACAGGTATATTTGCATAAGTGTCATTGAACACAAATGCTATGGTTCCAGGGTCGTTGTCGCCTCTGTATTGACTCTCCCTAGAATCAGATAGACAGCACGTATAATAACAGTTATAATAAGGATAAAATGTAATCATTTTATTTATGCACAGTCTTGGACACAGGGTTCACTACTTGTTGTAATACACTTGTTTTTTATTATCATTCCTCTGAAAGAAGGGAGTGAAAAGAAATAAAGGAGATGGAAAGAGAGAAGTAAACAAATGGTTTAAAAACCTGTGATGATTTTTAGATTATTTAATTAAAAAAAAAGGAAAATAAATATGTATCTAAAACATAATTATCCAAAATAAGAAATTAGGCGTAAGTAGGGTATTTTTGTAAATGAAAAAGCAAACTGTATTGCTATTATGATATGAATTAAGACGTGTGTGTATATATATATATCAATTAGTTTGCTAGAGTAAATTTAAGTGTTCGAATGCTTTTTAGTTGTTTGTTATATAAAATTGATTATTAGTATCTTAAAATGGACTGTGTGCATAGGACATCAAATAGTAAAAGATATTCAGTAGTATATTTAAGTTTTTGGCGTTTCACTTAATTACTATTTTTTAAGAATGGTTCTTCTTTTCATTTGTATTGGGTCATACTTCTTCTTTTTCATCTCTTATAAAAAAAAATTCCTTTGCATTTTTTGTAAAATATGGATGAATTTCAAACGAGATAACACAAGAAAAAAAGAAAAGTTCAATATCATAGAATTACTCAAATCTTTATACAAACAAGTAATATTAAGATCTCTCTTGTTAATAATAAACACGGTAAAATCGATAAAGAGATTTCTTTCAATATATTGGTAACTGTTATTACCACTCAATTTGACTAGAAGAGAGCCGATGTAAGTAATCTTAATGAATCAAATGTACACAACTTTATTCTTATTCATTTTTATATTTTTTAATACATTTCTTAGTTATTCTCAAACGAAATTGAGACCAAAAGAACTATATAAGTTTCTCCTCCAATTGTTTGGTCACTTGGTCAGTTTGCACTTTTGTTCCTCTCCAAGCAAACTCCTTCCTATTCTATGCTCACTCTACCCCTCAACCTTTACGTAATTCAGACTCAGATGGTACTTGCAGAAGACATTCTGACGCTCAAATCAGATTTAGTATTCGACACTTGCTATTTTGAGTATTGTATAATGACGTACTTGACTCTTGGATTTTGTGCCTATTTATATGATTCTATTGAACCTTTCTTATTGGATCAAGTTAGAGAGTTGGGTCATGTTTAGAAGTGTATTACCTAGTTCTTGATTGTTGATTAATCTCACTAATTCTGCTTAAGCGTAATTATTGGTTGTGGTATCGGTCGACGTAATGACTGGGTCCGAGACATGGTTCTGGTCGTGCAGACCCTACCAATACATAATTTTTCAGGCGACAAACAGAACTTGGTTAAGAGAATTTCAATACTTTCCACACATTAAATTGCTGCTAAACAATTATAATTTTTTTTGAATGAATACTTATTTATTTAGTTTGTCTAATATAATAAGAATGAAGATTGTAAAATAAATTAATTTCTATATTGAAGAATTTTCAATTTTGACCATATCTTATATAATTTAAGAATAGTCATAATATCATCCAAATTGATTTTTTTAAATGATATTTTGTAGAACTTGTAATCAATCTGAGACGAAAACTTACAATGATTAATCATGTGTATAAAACAGTATAATTTAAGAATACTTACATTAATCTTTTATAAAATCAATAAAATGATGAAAAAATTATTTATGAATTATTGGTTTATTTAAAGTTTAATCACTGTATCAGATTTTAAAAAAAAATTAAAATTGTTACTCTGACAGTGATTTTTTTTAGCAATCTCTAATCGTACGAATTGGATCAAGTATTATTTTTAGGGTTTGCACAACAAATTTGAGATCTAAAATGTTATTTTTAAATGTGAAAGACTGATTTTCTAAAATCAAAAACTAGATTCAGATGAAATTAAAAGAAATAAAACTTAAAAGTATAATTAAGAAAAATAAAAAATAAGTATTATAGGAATAATATTTTAGCACAACATTTTTTTTATAAATTTGGATGTCTGCAAAATATATTTTATATAACTGCAACGTTGGTTCCCCCTCTCGCTACAAGACCCAGCTCTGCAAACGGAATCAGTTGCCGCCCAAGAGAGTGTGCTTTTTCACTCATTAATTCTTCGTTGTCCCATCCGTCATCCCTTCACTCATCTACAGCATGAAACGGTGTAGATTTGTGCTTCTGTTGTTTCGTTTTCGATAATTGTCGCCGTTGATTTTGGATTCTGGATTGTTTCTTATTAGGGATTGTGGTTCTTTTGTTTGGGATTTTGCTTCTTTTGTGTTTTCGATTTTAAATTATACTTATTTTCCATTTCGTGTTTGAGCAGACTCCGTTGAAGGAGTGGTGGCGTGGCATTCGGTATCTTATAACTAGAGGACCTGAATCTCATCAACTACCTCCTACAATCTCAAACATTCCGTTTAGTCGCAACTTTTTTTCGGGTAACTATAAGCCCTATTTTTTTCATACCTGATCAATTTCCTTGGGTCTCATTTCCCCTAGCTCTAATCTTTTTCACTCAGATACCGATTAGTTTTACTTTGATGTTCAACTGTGTTTAATTTGTATATTCTACACTTGAGTTCTTTCATCTGCTCGCTGTGTACTTCTTTTAAGTAGTTCTTGTGTGCATTTTTATTTGTTATGATCTTGTCCTAGCACAGCTGTACAGGAAGTGTTTTTCCTGAGTTGGATCGTTTTATTGTTACTTATCCATATATGCACGCATTATTATGCTCGTCTTGTGGTTTACTTTATTTATGGTTAAACTAACTATGAGTCTGTGTGTATAGACTTTCTCATAAGCATTTATATGGGAGAAAAAAAAGAAGGAAAAAAAGAACTTCCTATATAAACTAAAATAATTTGTGTACAAGTTAAAAATAAAAAAGTTTAGAGAAATTACATAAGAGAGTGTTTACAAATTATCTTATGCATAAACTAATTTTAACTTATCGGAGAAACTAATTTCAATTTTTTTCTTTTTTTTTCTCTGCTATAGGTGCCTATGGACAAACTCTTCTAAACAGGTCATGTGTATTACTTCAACAAGGAATTAATCGTCTTGTTGGTTACTGTCTGCCGTGTATCATGGAAGAGTAATATGTAATTCATGCCGACTTCTGCTTTGACTGAGTAATTTTTTACTATTGAGGCCACACTTTCATGCTACGGCACAAACAGTTATAGGATTTGGTGGAGTTCTCTGAGAACATGGACTTGCAAATCTCCCTGGATAAGCTACCAATCAAGCGATTGGATTCCATTGAAGAAAATGGGATGGAACGATTCCCACCGTATGTTTTCCTCTTGTTTCTCACTCATTTTAAAAAGAAAAACTATTTGCTAATGATGATGGCCTTTCAAAAGTATTTACAGGAACAAGAACATTGGACCCTAATTTTTGTTTGCTTTCTTCTCTGTAATTTTCTCTTAATATCTGCTTGTCTATTTGTGTTATTGCAGAGATGTGGACTATGATGAGAAGCGGCTCTCCCTAATCAGGCGAATTGACTTTGCTTGGGCCATTGAGAAGGACGAGGAGAAGAAGAAGCAGAAGAAGAGCTCCAAGGAGACCACAACACCATGGCAATGGCAGAGCATGGTAGAGAATTTGCAATTGGCACATCAGGAGCTCTCTGTCATCATAGATCTCATCAATACTGTGAGTTGTGCTTGTTGCCTTTTGCATTGAACAACTCATATTTATGTTTTTGTCTATTTTTTTAGGAACCCTTATGATAAGTTTAATCTTCTCCCTGGGCATCTGTTTGAAACAATGTAGTAAGCTTGAGGGTATTTGGTTTTTGACACTGGTGACAGATTGCTTTCAATGGAACTTTCGTTAGAAGAAAATGCTTGTTTGTGGCTTATAGGAAAGTATGTTGGTTTCATTCTTAAAGGAATGGAATAAAGTGTTAGAGAACTTCTATAATTTCAACTGACATTGCCAGAGGAACTAATAATCATTGCTTCATCACGCGGCATCATCCTTATTTGGTCTTAATGGAATCTCTATTTTATAACCAAGTTTTGTGAATTTTGGGTGGCACGTTTGTTTTGAATATTGATTAGGATTTGATTTTGGGTTTTTTTGGCACTGTTTTTAGTGACTGTGTAAGTTATGAAGAGGCTTACAATACAAATATGCTTTGTTCAAATTATTGTGCTTAGGTGGAAGCAAATGATGCAGTAACAGTGGCTAGCATGACAAGACCAAAACTACAACCAAATGAAGCTTTGTCTGACCTGGCTGTATCTGCAGCATCCAAGCTACAATGTTACCGTGTAAATATTCTTCTATCTTCTTTTTCTTGAAAGAAGAACTCTACTTTTTGTAATGTTTATTTTTGTTTATAATAGTAAGTCAAGATCAGTTCCCTTTGTTAGTGTAGCAAGTTTATTTGCTTAAATAAAAAGAATACAACTCAACTCGTGGCAAGTTTTTGGTCTCTTAAAACTTGTCTATGCGGCAATTGGTTAGCTTTTACTGTGGTAATTTGTAATGAAATATTTGAACAAGCTCTCTATCATCTACAGCAAGTTGGAAAATACTTCAAGCAATCTGCCAAGGCTTTTGAACAACAGGTTGCTCGGGAAGCTAGGTTTTATGGTGCCCTTATCAGGTGAATTCCAATTTTTTCACTTTAATATTCACTTATCTGGGTCGATGCTTGCAAGTATTTGAGGACATGTTTAGACAGCAAATAACCATGTTTTGTTTCTTCACAAGCTGGCACTTGCCTTCATCCATTTCACCAATAATTAAAGAAACTCGCCTTTGAATAATGCTTGTTTACTTAGCTTACATCACACCTATCACATGTCCTAACAAATGGACAGGTTGCAGCAAAATTGGAAGGTTAAACGGCAACGTCAGGCGGCTATTGTGCCAGGGAATGAAGGCTTCACCTTTGATCTCTTTGATAACTCATATGATCAAGCTTCTATTATTCGGTCATTGTCTATGTCCACTGTTCGAGTCAATCATGATGCCGCTGGAATGCTGGCAATAAATATGTCTCCTGATTTATGTCGTTCTCTCCAATTTGGTTTTGTTGGTGCACAATCAGATGATATACCGAGGAATTCCAAAGGAAACAAATCTTACTTCTCAGTTGAGCATAGTTTGGGTGAAACTGGCAAAGAGTCCTTAACTGATGAAGAGTGTGTTAAGAAAACACATGCACTCCTTCGTGAAGTACATGAAGCAATTTTCAATGAGCATGTAACTAATTCTTTCATTATGTTGCTTTGGTGTATCTAGTTTGTCCTTTATTCTTATTTTGACCATTTCCTGTTGGTGGTTTGTTGCTTTGGACTCTTATTCTTTCAGGTGTTTGATTTGGTGAATCGAGAAGCATTTACCACAGTTACAGGTGTTAGTGTGACTGGAATACGGGAAAACTATTTAGAATTAAGCTTAGGTCGAGGAACCTCTGTGTACTTATCACTTGTGTCCAATGGTCAAGATCATTCCACTGTTGAAAATGAACTTACCAATAATGCAGAAAATGCAATGTTACCTCCAGAATCGTCTGATGAAATGATGCTCGAAGCCAAGCAGAATGCCCCTAAGAAAGGGCTGTTTTCTAATTCCATCTGTTATGAGATTTACATTCAGCAGATTTTTCATGAGCATATATTCGGAAAAGGTGGCGAAAAACCAATTTCCTCTGGAAATCGGTTGTCTGGGGTTCAGGCAAAGGAGACAAAGGATGGTGGATCCAATCTTCTTGGTCATTTCTTTATGTCTTTGTCGCACAGGATCTTTTCAACAAAGGTTCTTGCGGAGCTGGAAAACGTGGTATTACTCTTTTCAAAATTAAATTTAGCTGGTTGAAAAATAGACATTTTGTTAAGTCTTTGATACCTGCAGGTATCCAAGGTCCCATATCTACAGCTAATTTCTAATCCCACATGGCATTCTCGGGCTTCATCGTGGACTCTGTACATGGAGGTTCCTCAGTCTATCCTTCGTGGTAGCCAAATTAAAACATCAGATTATTTTGAGAAAAATGCTGTCAAGCGTCAGTTTTGGATTAAGGCGGTGGTAAATGACAATTGTATCAATGTTAAAGCGGAAGGTTCTCCAAATGTCGCAGGCCTGTTCAAGGGAAAAATAGAGGAAACGCACTCAATAAACAAATATAACTGCAACTTAGCTGATCTTCCTGTGATTATTCTGCAGCAGGTAAATTGATGCCGTTGCAATGACTTTTAAATGGATGTACGTAGCTAACTCACAAGGGAGTCATACATGTAATAATAAAAGTTGCTTATTTCTGCTATTGAAATTATGCAGGTTGCGAGCCAAATTATTAACTGGTTATATCAGGAAGCTCTCATGGTTGGGATAAAAGCAAATCGGGATTTCTTATGCTTATCTTTTGAGCTGGAGCAGGGTGAAACACTTGGCCTGGTTGCAAGTGTTGACCCAGAAGATAGTGAAGGGTGTATATCTTGGTGGTTGGTCATGGAGGACAGTTTTGCAGAAGAGCAAAAGCTTCACATGAACATCACTGATGGTGCATCTGAGTATAGAAAATTCCTAGGTCACTTGTCTCTTGATTTGCTATACGCAACACTGATCGACTTAGTAGGCTTGTGCAGTGGTGGCACTAGCCAATGAAACTGAATCAAATGTTTTTCCTGGACTAAGTCGAAAATCTAGGAGATGTCTCATGCGCAACCATTGTATTATATGTTTGCCATTTTAATATAATTTTTGTACACTACACCTCAACTAATTTGCTTTTGTGATATTTACTTAGGGAGAAATAGTCATTTTGAGATTAAGAGAAAAACGTTAAACTTAATACATTTGATTTTTCAAATTATAATGTGATGTCACATAAGTAAAAGTAGACTGTTAGCTATCATTAATTTACATGAAAATTAAAAGGAAAAAAACTTTGTTGAGGTGAGTTCATTTTTAGAATGATCACGCCTTCGTATATTTTTAGAAAAAGTGTACGCGCAGTGTTTTTAAGTTGACAAGTCTGAATAAAGAAGAATACTAAAAAGTTATGTAAATATTTTTAGTACACATTTTGTAAAAGCGTTTATTGTAGTTTTGTAAGGGTGTGTGTTAAAAGATATATGTATGTATACTGTAGGATGTTGATGATTTGGAATTTTTTTTTTTGCCAAAAAACAATATTGTTCAACGTGCGCACTGAAGAAAATGTACATTTAGACATCTGGTCTTACGGTTTTTAATTAGTAATTTTGGTTTCTCTTTTTAACTTATAATTTATTATTTTGGTTTCTCTTTTTCTTAGCTGCAACTTGTAGTTTTTTTATTTAAAAAATTATTAACATGAAAAGGGGATATATGATTTAGAAATTTACAAAAAATGTTGAGGTGGAAATAGAACCCAGATCTTCTTGCTTAACCACAATAAAATGTATAACTTCGGCTCCTAAAACTAAAGTAACTTACGATTAAGTTTAGAATTCTTCACACTTTCTCTTCATTCTTCTATAATAATTTTGAAAAAAAAAATTGAAATGGAGACGTATCATAAATAACAAATTATTGTTTATTTTAAAAAATGTGAAAAGAGAAAATGAAGAAAAAAAGAAAGATTTTTTAGTTTTTACAATTTTAAATTTATTCTTTTCACAATGAGTGTATGACGTTTTTGTTTGGTCAAAAGAGGTTAGGGTAAAGGAGAATTTACAATAAAAGGATAAAAGTTACTAATTTCTTTTGAGTTAACTGCGTATTATATGTATCATTATTTTCAACTCTAGTTTTTTTTTCTCTCTCGTTGTTTTAACCTTTGTTTATGGATAACCTCTTCTCCATTGTTGAGGCTTCTTCCATTGATTTCGTCTTCGTCTTGAAAATTATCTTTAATGTTATTTCTGTGGTTAGGAATAATTTCAAGAAATCCGAACACTTTTAAGACAAATGAAGTCTGAAGTGGAAATGAAAAATTTAGACAATACTCTAGTAAAGGTGAATTTGAGACAGAAAATTGCAAAAGAACAACTTGTAGATCAAACAATGTATGAGCAAATGAGATAGTGAGATTACAAAGGAATTTTTTATGGGAGTGGGGATATGATGGAAGAAAGGTTGTCTGAGCTTCTTGTAAAACGGTGTGTGAATCACGTGAGACTGGTGGTCTTGGCATCATTGACTTAAGGGTTTTTAATTTGGCGTTGCTTGGTAAATGAATTTGGTGATTGGGATCTGATAAGGGCGGTTTATGGAAGGAGATTCTTAAGTCTAAGTAAGGGGGTGGAGAGTTTTGAGAAAGGGAGGGAAAAGTAGTAAGGACTCTCTTTGGTGGAGAGATCTGAAGGAGGTTTGGAGTTCGGAGGGTTGGGGTCGGAATTTTGAAGATGCTATCAAGTGGA
>Ga0123342_1001591_pt1 | contig 38157 bp, 21 predicted proteins | sample Turbeawhitnodule_FD_89960 | JGI IMG/M metagenome (GOLD analysis project Ga0123342, IMG submission 89960) | Root nodule microbial communities of legume samples collected from Mexico - Turtle bean Mexico white nodule | ecosystem: Host-associated > Plants > Roots > Nodule | place: Mexico: Nepantla...
TTAGTTAGGTCTTAATCTTTCTCTTATATATACACCATGTATTTTACTCTTTAATATACAAGTGAATAAAAGTTTATTTTATATTTAGTTTTCTCTACAAGTAGGGTTTATCAAAACCTTTTTCTTCCATTACGATTACGTACAATTACGTACACTACATTAAAGCATCACATTAGGCAAGGAATATTCATCACCTTCATTTACTGTAATATGGTATCAGAGCTATTTCGAGTCTATCCTAGCGAGTATTTGTTGGGCTTATCAGGCCACCCGCTATCGGGCCGCTATCGGACCACCCATAATATATAGTCCCACGCACGAGCTTCTATCTATCACTCTCGGCGTGAGGGGTGTGTTGGAGATTCCATATCGACTAGAGATTAGAGCCTTTCATTCTATATAAGTGGGTGCAAACCTCAATCCTATGAGCCGGTTTTATGGGGTTGAGTTAGGCTTAAAGTCCACTTCGTAATAATGTGTAATATTTTATCTTTTCAAGTTTTATTTTATTATTGTTAATATTTTTTTATAATTTTTATATTAAATTTTATTTCATATTCTTCTTAGAATTTTCTTAATATGAAATAAAAAATATGATTCTGTGAAATTAAAGAAAGATGTTATTAGTCAAGATGTTAAGAAGTGGGTTTTAAGCCTAACTCAACCCCATAAAACCGGTTCAATGAGGTGAGGTTTGCATCCATTTATATATTATGAAAGGCTCTAATCTCTAGTCGATGTAGGATCTCCAACACACCCCCTCACGCCGAGGCTACCAACTCATGCGTGGAGATATATGTTATGGGTGGTCCGATAATGGCCCGATAGCGGGTGGCCTGCTAAACCCAACAAATACTCGCTAGGATAGGCTCGAAATGGCTCTGATACCATGTTAAGAAGTGAGTTTTAAGTCTAACTCAACCCCATAATACCGGCTCAATAAGGTGAGGTTTGCACCCATTTATATATTATGAAAGACTCTAATCTCTAGTCGACGTGAGATCTTCAACACTAGAAAATTCAGTAAATAGTTTTGCATAAAAAAAAGAGTAATATATATATATATATATATATATATATATATATATATATATATTTAAAAGATAAAAGGTATTGAAGCCTACATACTAACTTTTGTTCACTTTCTCCATTCCCTTCGCCTTTTGCGCCAATTTTTAAGACTCTCTTAAAAGTTTAGAAGCGTTGACTCTTTTACTCCTTTGACATATTCATAAGATTTGAAAAATCAAATTTCCTATTTTAAAAATATTTAATTACGATAACTTTGAAATAAGGTGTATGGTTATCATGACTTTGACGTATACTTCATTTTAACGCCCAAATAAAATAAACTTTGAGAGAAAAATATCTACAATATTCATCAAATTTATTATGATTTATGAACGTGGGGAAATATGGGACTAAACATTTAACTAAAGTCAAATTGACTTTTATGTTAGGATCCCTTAAAATGTGCATACATTGCATTCGAAGAAGGAAAAACGAGAAAGCGATATAGTTGAATTTTATTTTCCAAAATTTATTTTATAATATAAAACTTGTCTTTAATATATTTATATCTATCTATCAATATTTATAATATATATATATATATATATATATATATTTCTTTTGAAAGATATTTATTAATGATTATAAGTTATTAAAAAAGGTTAGGTCTTTTTATAGAGATGTGGACTTCTAGTAGACGAGTTATAGTTGATGATGTTTGAGTACTGAATCAAGGTTTATGTATAAAAGATTGTTTTTAATTCTATCCATTCTTTGTTTTGATAAAAAAAATTTAAAATTATCAAATGTTTAAGTTACTAATAAAGAATAATGATAATAAAATTAATATTATTCTTTATTTATTATTATTATTATTATTATTATTATTATTATTAGATAGAAACAACTATTAAAAGAGATTGTGATATTTTTGTTAATGTGTGTATATAGGTGTTTCAACGTTCATAAACCAAACTAAATAAGATAAGATAATATGGTCACTTGGTTGAATGGGTAGTTGAAGACAACTAAGTTGTTGGCTAGTAGCATTCATTTCATATATATATATATATATATATATATATATATATATATATATATATATAAATAAAAGATATTCAAAAGTGACATTAATTTAACAGTGGCTATGTACATAAGTTCAGAAGTTGATAAAATAATCTTTTAAGGAGATGAACATCTTTATTCTCATTTTTAAGGATGAATGATTTTTTTTGGAAAATCAGAATTAATTCTTTCTTTTTGTGTAGATACAAAAATAGGTATTTGTGAAAGTAATAAGTAAATAATAGAAAATAGACCAAATAAAATAATGATACCGATAATTTTTAACATGAAAAAATTTCTTCAAACTTAGAAATAAAAACTTACGAAACCTAGTCCAAAAAATGTCTCCACTATGAAAATACGATTACAATATTTGTTTTTCTCAGTATGTGAGGATAACACTCAATCTCACCCAACAAGGATGGAATACAATGTCTCTCTAGCTTCTCACTAGGATTTCTAATCTCACTATGGTGAATATATATTATCTCATTTACTCTCTATGTTGTTCTTCTCACTTGATTGTCTTTCTCTTCCTCACAAGTTTCCTTTATATAGAGATGACATGAAGACTTCTTCATAAAGAGATAGTGGATAATTAGTGCTTATTACATTTTCAAGAGAGATATAATTCAAAGACTTTTGGAATGAACATCATTGAATATATTCAATGAATTAGTTATCAAGATTCATTGGTCATGGTCCCCATTAAAATAAAGACAGATTCCTAACAAATCTCCCCCTTCCCGACTTAATTAAGGGGTATCGATAAACCAACTTCCCTACAACAGTTTGTTAACGTCTTAGCTGAAATTGCCTTGGTCATCATGTCAGCCTAGTTGTCATCTGTATGAACCTTCTCTAGCTACAACTCTTCATCCTCCAAAGCATTTCGTATCCAATGATAACGATAATCAATGTGCTTCGTTTGAGAATGAAATGTAGGAGTCTTAGCTAGGTGGATTGCACTTTGGTTGTCATAATGGATAACATATCTTTCTTGAACATGACCCAATTCATGCAAGATTTTTCATATATTTTACCTCTTTGCCAGCTTCAGATGCGGCAATATACTCTGCCTCGGTTGTTGATAAAGCAACACATCTTTGTAACTTGGATTGCCAAGATACAACTCCCCCTGCAAAAGTAGTTAAATATCTTGATGTGAATTTTCTAGAATCTACATCTCTAGCCATGTCTACATCTGTGTATCCACCAACATAGGATCTTCATTACCAAAACATAAACATCTTTTGGTAGTTCTTCTCAAATATCTCAATATTCACTTCACTGCATTCTAGTGTTAACACTAGGATTGGACAAGAATCGTCTCACAACACCAACTGCATGAACAATATCTGGTTTTGTGCAAATCATGGTGTATCATGGTGTGCTTAGCTTGAAATGTTTGACCAGTGGAACACTGACAATATCTACAAATTTATTATAATTTATTCTCCACAATTCAAATTTATTATAAAAATGCAAAAAAAGAAAACAATTTTTCATTTATTTTTCCCATTATACCTATAAAATATTTTATTTTATTATCTTTGTATTAATATTATCCTTTATAAATTTTAATATTTTTAATTTTTAATTTTCAAAATTTAATATTTCCTTCTATTTCAATTATATAAATATTTAAATTCACTAAAAAAATAATTTAACCTTACATAATTTAATAATTTTCTCCTCTCATTTAAAATTTATTCTCCCCATTTTTAATTAATTTTTTCTTACTTACAAAATGTTTTTAAAAATTAATTTATTTTATTTTTTCTTAAATTTATTTTATTTTTATATTTCCTTTTTTCTTTCCCATTCACTCCCGACAAAGTAATCAAAATCTAAAATACTATCCCAAAATTCTGTTACTACATAATTAATTAATTATAAATGAATATTCATAGACCAAAGTCTAGAAATCAAAATTATTTTTTTCGGAAATCACATTTTAATAATACACCAAATGAACTTTCTTCACTCGTGTTCATTATTGGAAAAAAAAAATAATCCAAAATTCGACTCCCCAACCAAATTCTAGAAACCTTTTTTTTGGAGAAATAAAAATCGAATGTGAGAATTTGGTTTTCTAATAACTGATTCTCACCGTAAACAGTGTTATTCAGAAAATTAAATATCAAATGATGTTATCCAAGGAATTAATTTCCTAAAACGTGTCATTTTGGAGAAAAAGTCACATCTTCTACTAGGAACCAATATAATGTGTGTGCTTGTTTGTAGAAACTCGTGGAAAGAAAAAAAAAATAAAAAATAGTCCAAATATATATCACTTTAGTATTTATAAATTTGACTTTGAGTTTAATTAACTTTGTTTCAAGATAATTTTGAAAAAATGTCAATCGTATTTAGATGTTTTTATTAAGTAAAACAATATAAACTCAATTCTTTATCATAAAATCAAACACATTAAAATTTAATTACCTAAAGTCACATTGATATTTCAACGTGATTTTAGTAATCTAACATGAAAAGGCATTTGTTACTCATAAAAAAAAAATATAATTATCGTGTAATTACTATATAAGAACTATTCAGTCACTATTTTCTCAGTAATGCACTACCCACCAGATTTTTTTTTCTTCATTTTTCTCAATCACCAATTTTTTTTTACTTGTTCTCCATATATGCTTGTTTCATCCATGAAATTCTGCCCTATTGAATTACTATGGACAAAAAATATTCTCCAACCATTTTTTTCAATTGATGTGTTTGCACTACTCTTGATTCACTTTTATTCTTCATTTTCTCTCTCTCAATTACTCACTTTTATTTTTTACTTCTCTCTCCTTTTTGTTTTAAGTTGAAGATCATGGATTGAGCTCTATAATTTTTCAGTATTTTCAATTACATGATACAATTATTTTCAGCAATGCACTATCAACATGGAGACAACATTAGCTAATTAAGTTATTGTTTGAGCATGCATAAACATTTAAGCAAACTAAAATACACTGATGTGTTCCCCACAGTGTCCCCCCAAACCCTAAAAACAAACACACCATGAAATAATTAACTTGGTAAAGAGGTAGTCATGTGCCTTCCAAAAGCAAGGAATCAGAAGATTTTGCAGGAAGAATGAATCTCTAAGATATGATTATTAAATAAGCAAGAGGTTATAAACCTATTTTAATATTGCAGAGGGCCAATGATGGTGCTTAGGATAATCATAAATGAGCTCATAGGATCTTGTTTCTATGCATCTAATGCGCCAGGATCTTCCAACATGTGATTTGAAGAGCCAACTCTAAGGATGTGAACTTTCTCTTCCACCTTTTATTTAATCAATATTTTTGTCTTCATCTCTTCACCATGTTTGCTAGTTCCAGCTTGGAAAATCTCTTATGCATATCTAAAACAATGGACATTTTTAAAACCACGAAAAAAAAAAGGTTAAATACAATGGCTACTTATGAACTTCCTTTTCCTTATCATTGAGTATATATTCTAGCATCCAATCTAGATAAACCTAGCTATTGCAACATTATCTTGCAAAATGATAAAAAGAACATGTTTCTCTATTAAGAAAGAACCAAGTGCATACATTTGACTACATATATACGTGGTTATTATTGGCAGAACAATTAAAGACTTTCTTAACATTTTCCCATGTGAGATCTTAGTGAGATATTAGAGGCTGTCTACTCAATTATGATGGAGTGCTTTACGATATATTTAAGATTTTGTAGTTTCAATTGTGATCATACAAAACTACTTCAACATTAAACCTTATTTTTCAAGTTCACATATAGTTGATTTAGCTAAGATTGACCTTGTCTAAGTTAATTAGAAATGTTTTTTTTTTTATGTAATATTTAATATTTATTTATTTATTGTTTTTCATCAACAAGAAAAAATACATAAATGTAAATCACTTGAAAGATGACTCAACCCTTATACAGAAAAAGAATATAAGACCTCACTCCATAGTCTATTCCAGACTCCCAAGAGAAACTATCAACAAATCCTTACTCCTAAAAACAACTAAAGAGACCCACCCTTGACAACAACAGTCAGGGTCATCACTTCAAACTTCAAAATACATACAAACATAAATAGCTCATCAAACATTTATTTATTTATTGTGCGTCAATTTAAAATGTATATAGGAAAAATATCATTGAAATTGTAACCAATTAAGTGCTAGTGTGAGAAAAATCTTTTCATAAATAAAGGGGTAACATTAGATCTCTGACCCTCTTGTAGAAGATCTTACCTCAACTAGAGATAAAGACATTTCATAATATATAAGTGAGTGAAAATGTTACCCTATGAATCAGTCTTGTAAAATTGAGTTAGACATAAAATCCACTTTTTATAGGGTAGCAAAGTCATTTAGAGTTTATCATAGAGAAAATTTGTTGGATTTATCAAGTCACCAACTTTCGAACTACTATCAAACCACTAATAAATATGCAGTCTCAACATGTATTAGAATCTCATCTCGACTAGAGATAAAAACATTTGATAATGAGTGAATACAAACCTTATAGATTGAATTAGAGCTACTATTTCACTTCTTAATATCTCTAATTATAAAAGTTGAATTAAGGAATTGTATATATATAAGAACCATATGATAAAGTTTTTGTCCACTGCAAAGGGTAAGGCAAGAGTCAACATATGTAGTGCGCATTGAACTAAGAGATGATTTGTTAAGTGGTGTTTGGATTGAACAGGATGGCATTGTTGATTATTAGGTCATTATCTACCTTTCTCCACCAACCCTCCTCAGTGATTATCTACGTTTCCATGTCTCATAGGTCTTTCTTGTTCTTTTATTGCATGCGCGCAATTACAAGGATCGTGTTTTTCCATCACGTGAACAAATAATAACCATAACTCCTTCAAACCCTACATCATGTTTTTGTCCTAGTACAAATATCATTTACAAAGTTTCTTTATTACATTGTAAAAGTACATTTTTTTTTAATATTTTTATTTACAAAACTTGAATCTAATCTCACTTAGACATACTATTTATAGGAAGATTATTTTTTAATCTCACATTATTAACATGTGATAGTTTATTAAGCATTCAAATTATTATAGTAGCAACGAATAATTTTTTAGTACGAGTTCTCATATTTGATTATTTTGAATTTAAAGTGAAAGGTATATATACATAATTGTTGTTTAAGTTTTAATTAAAATATTTAATATATTATAAACTATTTATTATTTCTTCCCTTCCTCTCTTCTGTTCCTATCATGCCTTGTTATTGTATAGCTGGAAGAACATGAACCATCAAGAATGAGATTTAGTATAATTAATGTAGAAATTCAATCTTATTTTTTGTCATTTCATATTTTATCATGTAATTTAACATTTAATATATTTTTATTTTTATTTGTATATGAATAATTTTTTTATTTGGATATTTAATTGAATGGTTATTTAATTTAGACTTGATTTATTGAGCACTTAAAATGTGTTTAAGAATTATATTCTACTTGTTTTTAAGAAAATTATTTTTGAGTGCATAGTCTGCAAATTTTAAATGTTATCTTATTTCACATTTAAGATCAGATTTTTTTTTTTTTATAATGATTGAGTTTTTTTATCAACAAAAAGAAATATAATAGAAGTATTTCAGAGATACCTCAATCCTTGTACTCGTAAGCCAACTTGAGGCTTCAAAATCTTTAGCTCATAAGACAAAGTTTCAAATCAAAACAACCACCCAAGTCTTCCACTACCCTACCTAATACTTTTTGATACATGAACGACTCAAAACACCAGTCAGAATAAGAAAAACTAGATAGACGAACTTTGTAGAAAACCCACAACCATACCTTCAATTGCACTATTGTGAAGATTTTAATGTGATTTATCCTTCCATCCCTAAAAATCTTATGATTTTTTGTCTCCACAATTCACTAACAACTGTTATTCACACACAACCCCAAATTTAATTCACAACCTCATTGACCCCTCTGATCTTAAAATTTGACAAGTATTTTTTTTGGCTCTCGATGGTTTGGCGAAGCTAACCTACCCACTCATAACACTTAGACCACACTCACCAAGCTACTCTACATGTACATAAAAGATATGATGTTGTTTCCTCTACCTCGCCACATGACCACATGTATTGCTTTCCAAACTTATTCCCCTTCTCTCCAGATTCGCTTTAGTTGCAATCTTATCTTCCATGACCTTCCATGTTGTGAAATGAGATGATGGTTGTGCTTTTATCCTCCAAAAACATTCATACGTAGCTACCTCACCCCATGAGCTTCCTATTTAAGTATTATGTAAGCACATTTAACTGTGAAGTCCTTCATTTGTCTCGCTTTCTTTCCAAACTCATTCGTCCACCTTATCCACTTTTAAACTATACTCTTCCAGAAGACGAACCAACTGTTGCTCCTGATTCCTCTCCCATTCAAACAGACTCCTCCTCCATCCTATCTTCCAGGACCACTCTTGATTATTATTCCACTTCCCTCCTTGCCACAATTTGACTTCCTTATCAGAGTAAATTGAGAAAAGCCTCGAAAAATTGTCCTTGAGACTCACGTCTCCCACCTATAAGTCCTCCCATAAACTTATGTCCCTCCCATTCCCGATCCCCCATTTAAAATTATCCTCAAACTTGCCTTTCCTACCCTCAAGCTTCCATACTTCCTTTAAATCTCTCCACCAAAGTGAATCTGTCCTATTATGTCTGAGTCCTGAGATCCCTCCAACCTTTGTACTTCGATTCTAACACTTCTTTCCACAAACACATCTTGTCATTACCCAACCATCATATCCATTTTCCTAAAATTGCCACATTGAACAGTCTCAACTCTATCATGCCAAGCCCTCCCTCTTCCTTTGTCTCACAAACCTTTTTTTTCACGATACCCACACTATCTTCCTTCCTTCTGAGTCCTATCCCCACAGGAAATTCCTCTGCAGCTTTACAACCTCCTTCACTACCATGGCTGACATTCTATACAACAACAAATAGAGTAAGGGGAAAGATGATAACACTGGTTTTATCAAACAAAATCTCTCTACCATCGAAATAAACTTTCCTTTCCACCTTCCTAGCATGTTCCTCACTCTTTCCACTACCACGTCCCAAAACTTACTCCTTTTATTACTCCCCCTACTAGCATACCTAAATACTTAAAACAAAGTTGGCATGATCTTGCAATTCAAAATGGCCGCAAAACTCTCTATTATATGTTGCTCCCCACCCCTCCATTACTACTCTTCTGAAAATTAACTTTTAATCCTGATGCTAATAAATTTAATTCAATTTTGTTGAACAAAAAATCCGTTTAACAATTATATTTCACTTATTTTTAAGTAACTCATTTTGTAAAGTTAACCTATATGGTCATTGGATTTTGCAAGTCAAGTATTAAAAGTCAACATTTATATTGTTTAAAATGGTTAAGTGATAACAATATATAACAAAAAGAAAAGAATTTTCAAAGAAAGATATTGATGAATTAAATATGTTTTAAATTTCTATAAATGTGGTTATGTTTTTGTAAAACTTTTTATTACTTTTAAAACCTCAACATTTTATTAGTATCTTCTTTTAATATTTGCCATTGGTTATAGTTAGTTTTCTGTTAAATAAAAAGTAGCAATTAAATTGTTAACAAAATAAAAAAATATTAAGATAATTGGATTTTGTTTAGTATGTAATTTAATGAAGTAATGCATTTATTATTTTCTATAAGATAAATATATAATTTACTTCTAAATTTTTTAATATATTATGAAAAATATTTTTATATTTACTTATTTTAAATAATAATTAATTTTGTTAAAATTATTACTTTTTGTTAGAATTATTATTAAATTAATTACATATAATTTTTATTTTTGTATTACATTAAAACGTATATGTATTATTCATTTTATACATAAAGAAATATTATTATTAAATTATAATATAAATCAAAAATAAATTTTCAATTGTATAAGGTTATAAAAGTAAAAGAGTATAGATTATTATTTTGATATGAATATAATTTTTAATACATTATAATCCATTATTCTAAAATAAAAAGAAGCACATATAACTATTTTATTATTTATCTTTGGAAATAAAATCACTGTGATATATTAAAAATATATTATAATCATTTTATAATTATAACATAAAATATAATAGATTAAAAGTGGTTAAGTAAATTATAACTTTTAAAGACATAAAATGAGAAGCAAATTATTAAATAAAAAAGTAAAAATATTATTACAAAACTGTTCACAATTAACTAAAACTGAAAATAATTGTATGTAACTATCTTGTTTATATGAAATAAAAAATAAGTTATATACTTAAAAAATAATATAATATTTTTAACTTATACTAATTTTTATTACTATAATTATCTTATATAATATTTTCTATTTTTTAATATTACACTAATTATAATTAGTGGTAAGGATTAAAAAAGTACTAACAAAATGTTAAATGTATAAAAATAAAAAATAAACATTTTATGAAACTAGACCTAAACAAGATTATATTTGTATGGTTTTAAAACCTATTCAAAGTTTAAATTAATTAAAATATACTTTAAGGAGTAAAATATTTGTATGTTGCATAAAGTTTATGAAATGAAAACATTTGATGAATTGAATTTATAGCTATATTCATATAAAAATACATATTATGTGCCTATCTAACCCTATAATCTCAAATTGGAAATCGAATTTATTATTCCCAATTAATTTGTTCTGATTCTTTGAAACGTCAGCTTCCAAACATTCTGATTGGTTTTCCGTTTTTTGTGGAAACAAAAGGAACACATTTAGGCCAAAGAATATTTGTTTTCTTCTTTGGAATGATTTCCATCAAATCTCAAATAAATTGTAAATTCACAATTTAAAACAAATATTTATTGACATTTAAGAAAACGGAAGATAAAAACTAAATTATGTAAAGTACAATAATAACAGATATCACCTATGCATAAACTTTTCTCAATAAAATACACTTTGATTACCATTGAGTTTCTCACAAATTTGGCAATCAATAAAACCACTTAAATGATAGGAAAAATAAATAAAAAATTTCCTTTTTTTTGTGAAAAATAAGAAAGAATTTGTGTGTGTGTTTTATTGATTTGGTCAAATACAATAAGTTTCTTCTTTTTATTCTTCTTGAAAAACATTTTTAAACTAGTGATGAAGTCAACTTTTTAATCCTAAATAAATGAGAAAGAAAGCAAAATTGTGAGAAAGATTATATATTGTAATATTAATTAATATTATGTGATTACTAACTTATTATTAGTTATATATTTAGGTTTACAATTTTATATAACTAATATTTGGTCTTCTACTTTTGGCATATTAGTCTTATTATTACTTCTATATATACGAGTATGTTTTTCTTAACATGATGTACCTAGTATATCATATATTTTACTGACTAAAACATGATGAATTCACTTTTTAAAGAAAAAAAATTGTTTTCTTTATAAAAAAACATATTAAATTCCTTTTTATTATTATACACTTAATTTTTTTAAAAATATTATTATAATCTTTCAAAACATCATTACTATAAAAAGTAATAACTTGCCATAAATAATATAATTTATAATTTAGAATAGTAACTTAATAATAATTTAAAATTTAGAGTAAATTACGACAATATTTACTTTTGGCGTAACATTTTTCTCAGACAACAAAATAATGCCATAAAAGATATAATGTATGTGAGATAATTAAGGAAATTTGTTAGTAGGTAATAAAAGGACATAGGTATCATGAAAAATTTGGAAAAACATATGTGTAATTTGTTCTAAACTGTAGAAGGAAAGTTTCAGAGGTTTCTGTGTACTGAAGGCTTGAATTTTCCCTGAAATTTTTGAATAAGTGCTTCTTCTTCTTCTTCCCGGTATCCAAGGAGAAAGGAAGGTCCATCACTATCTTCTATAATATAATTCGGTCAATGTTTCATGTCTTTTAATCAACTTTAACTGTGCACACACCACACATTTAGTTCAAGATTCTGTATCTTTCTCATTCAACAACTGTTGCACACACTCTCATGTAACACATCACATAACCTCAAAAACAAGCTCACCAACTTTTTAATTGTTCTCTCTTTCTTTCCCTTCATCACTCCTACCTTTTCTTTTCTGTCATCGATATTCTTCCATAAAATCTTCTTTTCTCTCTTTTGGGTTACTGTGTTTCATAGATTCTGTTATGGGGTTCTGGCTTCTGGTTTCAGACATATATATAAAAGAGAAAAATCTCTTAAAGTTTCAAGTTAATTAATAGTTGAAGACCCTTTTTTGCAGAAAATGACTGTGGTGGAGGATAGAATGGATGAACTCAGAGATGAGTTTCCCATAGGAATGCGTGTTCTTACTGTTGATGATGACTCAACATGTCTCATGATTCTGGAGACTATGCTTCGAAGGTGCCAATATCATGGTCAGCATCTTCTACCCTTTATTTAGATTTTCTTTATATTTTTTCATTGCATTATTAATTGTATGTGAATTATACTCTGCTTCTTTTTCCGTCTAGACATTGTTATTTATTTGATTAATAAAAGAATTTGTTTTTAAATCTTAATTTTTTCAAAATTGAGTTTGTAATTTTGATTTGTTTGGGTTTTCATTTGACAGATCTTATAGTGATATGACCTGAGTCTTCCAGATATGTATATTTGTCTGTTAGCTGTTTGAAATTATTGTGAATGGAGTTTACTCCTATTTTTTCATCTGATATCAGTTTTTCTTCTCTATGGACTTTCAATGATTTTGTAAATTAGTCCATTAAACTAATATCTCTCATTTGTCTTTGATACTGTTTCTGAAAGGTTCAGATCAACTAGTTTCTCAATGTTAACAGAGTGTTCTTGTAGTGATTTAAGAATTTGCATATTGAATATCATCATTTTCAATGTTTCCGTGATTGGTTTCATCTGACTTTTTTGTTGTTTATTTAGTTTCAAATATTTGCTCGCATATGAAGTATTGGTTTCATTGGATGCAACACTTTTCCATTGAATTTGGTTCTGCTTGTATCTGATAGTGTGCAATTTTGTCTTTTTATAATGATATTTACTTTAGCTATGGATTTTGCAGTAACTACCACTAAAAATGCAAAAACTGCATTGACTCTGTTGAGAGGAAACGAAAACAGGTTTGACCTGGTAATCAGCGATGTACAAATGCCAGACATGGATGGATTTAAGCTGCTTGAACTTGTGGGACTTGAGATGGACCTACCTGTCATAAGTAAGAAGTGATGATCTTGTTTTCAATCTTCAACAGTTCATTTCTTATTAATATATAATTATTAGTAGTTAGATAGTTAATATTTGTGGATATTTCTCGAATTCGAGTTCTAGTCTTCAGATGCTCTTTTTTATATACTTTAAATATGTACTGTTTACTTCATCATTATCAAAGATCTTCAGTATTTTTGGTCTTGTTTTAGAGCATAAATGGAATTGTTTGCAATGTATTTGATTTGGAATGATACCAATGCATATTGTTGATTGATCACACAATTTAAAGTCTTCTGCAATTCATCACATGATGCACCGTTTTAGATTTGAGAATTATGCTCTTCTAATAACTACGTTTACAATTGATTGATAAATATGAAACTTCAGTGCACATTAAAGGCAAACAACTATTTAAAGTCATTCACGTATCACGTAATATAATGGCTTTTTGAATTCTCACATGATACAAATTTTAAACTTATTAAATCATGTGATTCTAACACCTATGTTCACAATTGATTGATATATATGAAATTTGGTATGGTCGGGAAGATTATCTTTTGATGTGTTGCAGCTTCATTTGGATGTTTGATGAGGCTTTGACAATGTTAAATATTTTTTATACCAGTGATGTCTGTAAATGATGACCCTAAGATGGTGATGAAGGGAATTACACATGGAGCTTGTGATTATCTTCTGAAACCTGTTAGACTTAAGGAGGTACAGAACATTTGGCAGCATGTTGTGAGAAGGAGGACGAGTGATTCGAAGGAGCGGAGCAAAAGCAGCAACCAAGACAAGGCTAATACTGATAGCAATGAAAGAGGTTCTGTAGCAACAGGAAATTCAGATCAAAATGTAAAGTCTTCCAGAAAGAGGAAGGATGAGTCTGACTATGATAACGATGAACAAGAGAATGGCCATGACAATGAGGAGTCATCATGTCATAAGAAAGCTCGAGTTGTTTGGACTGTGGACCTGCACCAAAAGTTTGTTAATGCTGTTGATCAATTAGGCTTTGACAGTATGTTCTTTAATCTACCTATTATTCCAAATCGTGTTATTACATTTCCCAGAGTAAATTACTCCCTCTTGTTTCGGAATTCACATAATACCCTTGCCTCTGGTTTCCACTATTAATAGTTTGAAATACATTACAGTGCCATCTCATGTTAACATTGATATTGTGTGAATACTGAAGAACCACAATAATTGTTAGTAAAATTTACTCTATTTGTTAGGCATTAGAGCTTAATCATCTAAGGCTTTTGATCATTACTAATGCTTTACATCTTTCCTTGGAGTGTTCTAGTACTGAATTTTGCAACACATGATAATGTTAACTATTTTTGTTGCAGAAGCTGTGCCTAAAAAGATTCTTGACTTGATGAATGTTGAAAAGCTTACAAGGGAGAATGTGGCCAGCCACCTTCAGGCATTTTTCCTAATCCTTCTTCTTTAGTTTAATGTAACATAATCCAATTGATATAGGGAATCTCACTGTATCTTTCTATGGGTGCAGAAATTTAGGCTTTATCTGAAAAGAAGGAGCTGTGCGGTGAACCGAGAAGCTAATATGGCGGCAGCCTTAGGCACTACAGATTCATCCTTTTTGACAATGGGTTCTCTGAGTGGGGTTGGACATTTGCAGTCACTAACTGGTGCTCAACATTTTCATAACAATACTTTCAGACCCTTTGGATCTGGGGGGATGGCTGGTAGATTGAACACTTCTGTTGGTGTGAATTTGCATGGATTGCCTACTTCAGAAATTCTTCATTTGGGCCATGCACATAATTTTCACAAATCTATTCATGAACCACTTAAGTTCCAACAAGCCATAATTGGTGGTAATCAGAATGTTATTCAGGGAATGCCAATGTCTACGGGTCTTGATCAATTTCAACGTAAGGGTGTGAACATTGGTGTTAGACCGATTCAAAGCATTTCCCCTTTTCTTGATGTTCAACCAAATTTTTCCTTGTCAAATAAACTCCCAGATCTGATGCCAAAATCAACAATGGGTTGCTCAGCCTCTCCAGTTTTGGACGTCTCAAACAATGCTTTGGTATTGAAAGCTGATGGTGAAAACACACAAGGGGGTGGATTGATATTTGGTCAAACTTCATTAGCCTCTCAGAATTCACAATTCTCAATGCCTTTGTTGGATCAGGGTAGGTGTAGTGATATTTGGTCAAATACTGTTCAGTCATCTGGGACAAATTCTTACCCTCCAACTGAAACTTTTCAAAGGAGGAATCTGAGTGGTGCTTCATCCATTACTTCACTGTCTAACCAATCCCTTGATTCACTAAAAGATATGCATTCTCAAGGAGTTCTTTTTGCAAATAATTCAGGACAAATAAGCAATAGTGTGGTGCCATTTCAAGGGTGGGATGACAACAATGATGATAGTTCTTTCCCTTCAACTATTTTTGGTAACTCAGTAGACTCTCTGATTGATACAGATGGCCACACTTCTATTAACTCAATCTACAACAAAAACACGGACTTCAGTTTCTTTGATCCCTTACTGATGAAACCTGATGGAATTACGGGATTGAGTGAAGAAAACACATTGAAACAACAACAGGGCTACATCATGAACCATAACAAGTCTCAAAACAGTAGTGCCGCTAATAATCTTGGTTCTCTGGATGAATTTGTTAGTTCAATGATGAAACAGGTAATCATTATTTTGCAATTTGAAGAGTTCACAATAGATTTTTCCTCATTGTCGTGGTTTTTTTATGTTCTGACTAGTCTACCTATTTATGCATCTGTGTGGTAGTTTTTATTTCTCTGTGTGATTATATCTGCAACCCTCTTGGTGTATATACATTACTTGTGATAAATAGTTACATACTCTGGATTAAGGTCCTGTTAATTTCCCTTGTTGAACATGGTCATTTTTTTTTTTGACTGTTTAATTGGTTACCCTTTTGTATTTTGCACCTGAGGTTTTCCTCCAATCACAGATATCTCACAATAACTGTTATGTAATGCAGAAACAAGAAGTGAAATTATTAGAAGGATACTTGTGCGACAACAATTACTCTGACGGGACATCCATCTGACACCAAGTTTGGCAGTATATTTAAGCATCATGTCATGCTTGTTGATGAATTTTGTGGCGTGTCAAGTCTTCTTAGTTTACCTTTTTTTCACAGTTTTGTCATTTTGGCAATTTTTCTAGCTATAGAGTATTACTTTGAGCAAGAGTTTTTCTTATATTGTGAAAATGATTTGTTTATGGATGGCCTCTGCATTATAGAGAAACTCTTTGATGGTAATTTGTTAGTGGTCCATAAGCAAGAATAACTATTTTTAGTCACAATAATCTCGGTGTAACTTTTTATGATGAATGCAAATAATTCCCCACGCATTAATATTCGTTTACTATTTCACCAATATATGCGTATTCTTGAATTCCTAGTGTATACGATGAGGGTAACTTGTATGAGATCTTAATATTTAACCCATCATTAGTTATTTGTACAATAATGAACACTGTTCATCGTTGAATTGACTAGAACTGTAAGGGAAAAGATTACTTTGACGCAGAAGAAAAAGTAAACTTGTGTTTTTAAAACTTTAAAGAGACCTCGTGTCTGTGATTCATAAGCATTTTCAATATGCTTTGATAAGATACATCAATTCAAAAAAATTAAATTTCAAACCAGGTACCTTAGTTTTCTCTATATCTAATTAATATATATATATATAATTAATACAAAATATTAAAATATATTAAATTGTAACAACTTAATAACTTCTAATTTTTGTAATGCTATATTTTAATTATATATTGTCATGAATATTTATGTTAAAATTTGTAAAAATTGAACAATAATAAAAAATGCTTAATAATTTGCATTTTAGTATATTTGAAAAAATGTGTTATTTGTTTATCTATATGAAAATAAAGTTTTTGTTTATATAATGCATCTATGTAAAAAGATTTTTTTTTATTCCTTTCCTATTTTTCTTTTTCATTGTGACTATGTTGTAAAGAATCATTCTTTACATTTAGATTACAAACTTTATCTTGATTTATAGTGAACTATTCAGTCTTTTGTTTTTACCAAGGAGGATATCCATGTTTAGAATAACATTCATCCATTGTGTGGTTCAATTTATTGCAATAAGAGAATTGTTTAACTTTGCTTATTTGATCTACCTCTACCTTTACCTTGACCACACCAATCATTTCCTCTTCCCTGTGGTTTCTAAAATTTTTTATTCTAATTCTAAGGTTTCCAGGAACCTTGTTCTTGTTATTTCTAGTTACCTTGTTTATCATTGATATTAAGGAGAACCTTTATCTCTAAAGTGGCACTTGCAAGTTGCCTTTATTGTTGAATCACCAAATACAACTCTATTTATGTTAGATAAAGCTCCACAAGGAGGATTTGTGTTTTAACAGTGTTATAAATCTCACTAAGGATTGTTAGAAAACACATAACATATTCAGATTCTCTATATTGAACAAAGATTTTAAACAAAGCACTACTACAAGGAATGTTACATATACAACTAGGTATAAGTCTTAGATTCAAGTTCCTTCCAGAGAATTTTCATATCAGTAAAAAATTTTAGTTACATTTCTTTCTCCTTGATTGATAGAATGAACTTCTTGAAGCAAATCTAAGATCCAAAAAATGGTCACCCTTTGAAAGTATTTCTTTCAAGACCTTCCAAAGACTTTTAGCAATATAAATGCACACAATACTCTCAACAATTTGAGGCGTTAGAGTTCTTGTAATCCATGAAAGAACCATGATATTACATCTTTCCCAAGTCTCGAAAATAGGATCATTATTACCTGGTTTACAAATATTCCCATCAATAAACCTTAATTTGTTCTTGGATAAAAGATTCCTCTTCATATTTCTACTCCAAGTATGATAGTTAGTTTCATTAAAGGGTGGGGAAACAAGAATCATTCCTGAATTTTCTCCAAGATGCAAATAATAGGGACTAGTAGAATCTAGGCACTTATTATCTATAAGAAGAGATTTTGTTAATGATGAATCCATTGACCTTTGAAAAATATTATAAGAAAATAACAAGAAAAAACAACGACAACAACAACAGAAGTATAACAAGCCTTAACCTATTGTGATATCATCTAGAAGATGGCAACCCATTAAAGGAGGGTAAAAACATAAAAGAGATGAAGGGAAAAACCCTAAAAGCCACAACGTTTTTGAAAAGTAGAAGAATCAGAGAAGAAAGAAGCCTCTCGAAGATTTCTATTCGTGCAAAATGAAAGGTTCAATCAAGACCCATGGAGAGGGATATGTTGTTACTGTAGAAGAAGAAGAACACCATGGTCTAGGTAAGAAAACAAAAGCTATTATTTATGTTATTGAAAGATTTTACAGACTAAAAACTTGAACTGAATTACAATGCAAAACTTTTTTATATTGGTTTTGAAAATCCCAATAGAAACAAAATGAAACAGGTAAAGAAATAGTTTCATCTTTTAGGTGTAAGACATTTTCGTCTTGGATATGCTAGACAATCCTCATCTAATTTATGTTAGACAATCTTTGTCTATTGTTAGACGATCCTCGTCTTCTACTATTATAGATGGTCTGATTTTTCTACACACTAGACGATCATCACTTAAACCATGTTAGACGGTCCTCGTCTCGATCCTCATCTTTTATTGTTAAATGATCTCATTTTTTATACAGTAGACGAGAGGATCGTCTGGTATATATCAGAACACATAGACTTGTATTCTATCATATTGATTGTTAGACTTATAACTAGCAATCTAGCAAGGATAATTAGAAGAAATTAATATAATTACATGTATTAGGGATAGATAACCAATAATGAGGTCTACTAAGTTAAACTAGAGAAATTTTGTTTACCTTTGTATTACCTTTCTATTTTATTTTATTTATAAGAAAAGAATTAATAAATATAAAGAGGAGACACTTCGGGGATTTCTCAACCCGTATACAAAACTAAGAAAAAGTCTAAAGTTAATACCCTTTCTTTCCAGGAAATTCTTTCGGCTAAACTCAAATGTATTACCGGTGAATTAACAAAGCAATAATATAAAAGGAAACTATTAACCAAACTATGAGGAAGTAATTGGGGAAATGAAATCAAAGGCTATATATAGTGCAGTGCGTGAGTAGTTAGAAATCATATACAAGCATTGCTATGCATATTACCACCAACGTAGACACTATAATACGTATTGTGAGAGGGATAACTTATTGGGCTCCTTGGAAGCCCACACAAGGAGCTAATAGTTAGAGTGCTTCTTCTTCAACCACCTCCATACACTTTTAAAATTCTAAAATTGTCCTTCAGTAAAAAAGATAAAAATAGAAAATTTGTTTTACTTCGTCGCATAGTGAAAACGAAGGTGCTTGGTCCTTGGTGCTTGGTACTTGTTGTTGTAGTAGTGGTGGTGATAGTGGTCCTTGTGGTGGTAGTGCCAGTAGTAACCGTGGTGGTGGTGCCAGCAGTGTTGTTGTGGTGGTGGTCTTCACGGCTCGTCATTCTCAGGTAAGTCTTCAATCGGTGCTTTAAACACTTATTTCCGGATTGGTTAATCCACTAGATAATCCGTAACAATTTATGCAAAGCAATGAACTTCATGTTCTACACCACTATAATCCGAAATTTTTTTCCAATCCGTAAGACAATATTAAAGTGGTCTGGATTAGTTAATCTGGAGGTCTACCAGATCCGGAACGAACATACTCACTTTTTTGGATTGAGTAATCCGGTACAAAATGAACTATGAATTACATAATCTGGAAGTCATTTTAGAACTTCAAATATGGCTTATGGATTATGTAATCCGAAATGCAATTTGTTGTTATAATTTGACTTACGAAATACACAATCCGGAAGTCACTTTAAAGTTGTCAAATGCATTACGGATTATCTAATCTGGAAGGTATTATTTGACTTATGGATTACACAATTCCTCTACCAAGAACTACAATCAAGAATCTGGAACTAACCACTTTGAATGTTTGTCTTGAATGAAGAGTGATTTGGAGTTTAGAATGGAAGTGAGTGGTGCTGCTTTGAAAGGGAGGGTGAGGGCTCCTGGGAGATGGTGAACGTTTGTTGGTGCTTTGAAGGAAAGAAGGTGAACGTTGTTGGTGCTCTGAAGGAGAGTGGGTGGGTGCCGCCACTTGTGCTGGTGTTGGTGCTGGGGTGAATGGCAAAGTGTTAAAGCAATAAAAGTGAAAAGTTAAAATTGGATTTACTTTTAATTTTTTAATATTATTTACTGAAGGGCATAGTAAAATCAAGTTTATTATGGAGTGGCTGAAGAAGGGATAAAGGTGCAGGAAGAATTACTCCAATAGTTAACATGAAAGAATTATTAAATAAAAATTAATTTTAGACATAAAAAGTAATTAGTTATTATATTGAATAAATTATATACTATTTTAGAGATTAAATAATTATTGATATTTAAATTAGTTTTTATTATTGATAAATACTTTCTAAATTAGTATTTAATTAGCTATCAAGGTCTCAGATACCAACTTTATAATCTAAACAATTAATAGTTTAAAACCTAGGTAACTAATTAGATACCAATTTTGAAAATATTTATCAATAATAAAAATTAATTTAGATACCAATAATTTTTTTAGTTTCTAAATTAGTATATAATTTAGTCAGAATAACAACTAATTATTTTTTATTTCTAAAAATAATTTTCATTTAATAATTTTTTAGTTTTGGTATTTGTGTTTAATGACACAAATACTTGATAATCACAGCCCGTAAATATATTGATTATGCATATTACTTGAAGTATATTAAGGGTTTTGCATGTAATGTTTTTCTTTTCAAATAAAAAAACCATAAAACACTCAACTCAATATATATAATTTTTTTGTCAAGAAAAAAGTTAGTTTAATCAACACTAAAATATTTTAATTAAAAATTAATTTAAGAATTAGCATTGGTTTAGCCAATTTTAATTGGAATAAAAAATTTACATAGTGAATTAGCTTTCATAATTTTAGAATCATTAAGTCTACAAATCTTGATTTTTTATCAGCAACAAAACGAATGAATAAATATGTGGTATTTCAGAAATACTTAAATTTTTATTAAAAAAAACTATCTATTTTCTAGAAAAATTGAAAATTATTGGCTCAAGACATCAATCTGAATACTACGAATGTTATGTAAATACTAAATGCTATTTGAATCTCTAAAGTAAAAAAGAAAATAAAAAGGGTAGTTTGGTTTGAAAATTATTTTTTATTTCAATTTTTCGATATACTTTTAATTATTAAAATATAGTTTTATTCTCATTTTCTTCTTTTTTTTAAGAAAAAGTTTGTATAAGAAAGAATTAAATATAAATAGAAAGAAAACAAAATGTTATTTTCACTGTTTATATACATAAAACCAATTAAAATAAAAAAAATAGAGATTAATTTCGTGCAATTAGCATAAAATTTCATATCATCATTGAATTAGAATCCATGCAGGTTTTATAAATTTAATACAAAAATAAGATGATTATTATAATATACACATCAATTGTGATCACTCCTACATGAATTATTTATTAAAAAGAGAAAAACAGAAAAGCTATTCAAATAAAACCAATTAGCATATAAACTAAAGTAATGTGAAATCCAATAAAGTGAGAATAACATGGGTATCACATAATAAGATCAAAGTATAAGGATATTATTTATTGACCTAAAAGTAACAGTAGTGTGTTCTAGCTTCTCCCATTCATCTTCCACGAGACACCATGAATGATGAAGTGTTCTCCTACGAGACCTCAGCAACACAATTATTATGATTAGTATGTAAAAGACGTTTGCATCACGCCATGCTTAAAAAGCAGTGACTAAAAGCACTTATATTTTCAGCTTCCAAGCCAATTCTGACGTCAACGCCCATGCTGTCAGTAGGGCTCTGCATGAAGTATGCGACCTGTGGGATGGGAGTGGCAAGAGGGCATGCATAGGTTGCTTTTCCATGGAAAAACTCGATGTTGTGAAAGGGCATTCTTGTCCAATCAGAAACCAGAGTTAGCTCCTGAAGTGGAGGGAGAGAAGAACCTTGCTGTGCTCCTTCTAGTGCCTCAACATAGCTTCTCACATACTCATGATTCACCTTCTTCTTCGCCTCTCTTATTTTCTCAATGATGCGTTCATGGCTTGCGTCTTCCAATTCTCCCATTGGCATCATGATGGAGGCAAGAACATATGCATTTCCACTGAAGCATTTTGGCAATGGGGGTCTCATCTTGTTCCTTATGTCCACTGCGAATTGGAGGCATACTTGTTTTTCCCTTTTCACCCCTAAGGCTTTGCTCCTTGCCTATACTCAAAGTCAAACAATGTGGAAAATAAAACCTCAATTATAACCTCAAATAAAACCTTTGAATAGAGTTTACTCTCTCATTACACAACAACAAGAGAGGCAAGTTTTTGGTGATCAATCCAAGGTAATGATTGCTACTAGCAAAGGAGGTTATAATAACAATATTACGACCTATGGCATGGATGGTGGATATGGAAGAGGAAACTATGGAGGAGGATATACTTCTAAAATTTGTAGTTATTGTGGAAAGACAGGGCATACCATTGATACATGCTATAAAAAGCGTGGTTTCCACCTCATTTCAAATTTAAAAATCAAAACCATCATCAAAGTCATGCAGCCTTTCACAATACAAATTTTAACAATAATGAGCAAAATGATGAAGGTTCAAAGTTAGAAGTGAAGTCTCAACAAATTGGTTTTATTCCTGAGCAGTATCAAACATTGTTAGCTCTTTTACAACAGGTCAAATCCAGTGACAATATTTCTAGTCAAGTCTCTGTTGTTCCTTCCAACAAGACAACAATAAAAATAACAAGAAAAGAGAGATATTCATTCTCATATCTTTTACCTTCCTTTTACTCTTTTGTTCTCTTTTATTCATCTCTGTTCTATTTTGTAATAAAGTGCAAACCTCAACCCTATGAGCCAGTTTTATGGGGTTGAGTTAGGCTTAAAGTCCACTTCGTAATAATTTTTTTAAAATAAATTTCGGATAAATTTTAATATCATTTTAAAATTTGGATATGGATTAATTATTTTTGTGTGTTGGAACAAAATCAATTAATATTAAGGGTTAAACTTGATAAAGGTAATTATTCCCACCAAATAATTGTTTTATAGTTTAAATAGTTTTTAGTCATATAAATATCATTATGTATGTAGTCTTTATTATTGTATCTTTAGTCCAAACATTGGCGTGGACGGGTTATTAATGAAAAGATTCCAACAAGAACAAACTTGGTTAGAAGAGGGGTACAACTAAACACTGAAATTTACCTTTTATCTAGAACACCCAAAAATCGTCCAACATTTATTCCTATCTTGCTGACATAGTATTTAAAATTTAGGCTATTGTGGTAAGTGGATAGGGGTCCAAAGTGTTTATCATGGTAATTTAATGACACATTTTCTATAGTTTCATCTTTTAAATCTAAATAAGAAATAAAATCTTATATGGAAAAGCCTCTCGATTGAAATATTTTGGAGCATATGGTAGTATTATCAATGTAGTTTTAGGGTTTACGATTTATGGTTTAGGATAAATGTAGGAAAGATCTTCTATATTGCTCAATTGAAAAACAATTTCCATAGCTTTAATTACTCTTTCACTTATTGACATCTTTGTCCCCTTCTTTGCTTAAAAAGTATTTAATTGTCTTCAAAGAGAGGTTTTTTTATGGGAGGGTTAGAGGTAAGTTAAGGATGTCATAGAAGAATATAACTGGTCATTTGCTAAGGAAAGGAGGGAAATATTTTCTTTGTTTTGCAGGGATAATGTATGGAGGAGGAATGACAAAATCTGAATACATATGCAGGACTTTAGAGGATCAAGAGATGGATGTTATTTAGAGGATACTTAACAGAAATTGGAAGTTGCAAGTGGGATTTGTAGTTAAACAACCTTGATGACAAAAGTGGGGGTAAGTTGTGGAGAAATGTAGAGTCAATCTTAATAGGGAGGTTCCCTCTAGTACGGTGATTTAATATTTTTTGGCGAATTTATACGTGGAGAACACATTGTGTGAGTTGATTAGGGTCATACTGTGTTGATTATGACTTAGAACTAAATTTTTCTTTTTACACCTTTGACTCTTAGATTAATTATGAATTTAGGTGTCCTGCACAACTGTATAGGGACTGCTGGTTTTTGTCCTGCAGATAGTAATTGTTTGAGTTATGTATATTCATAATTGGGTTAGAACATCCTAAAATACTTCATGTTTATTTATTATTTTGCTGATAAAAGAAAACTGTATGATCATTATAATAGAAACTAAAAAAAAAAATTGGTTCTAAATTAGTTTCTATTATTTTCTATTATTATTAAATAATTTCTAAATTGATATTTAATTAGCAACTAAAGTTTTAATTACCAATTATTTAGTTTCTAATATTAATCGTTAAAATTTAGTATTTATATACCAGCTTAAATTCTTTTTCTTCATGTGATATAGATGCTTTTGATTTTAGTTATTTTAATTTTGTTTAAATAATGTTTTCAATATTTATTTTTCTGTATTAATCCTTACAATTACCCAACCGTTAATCCCTCCTACCGCCCATGTAACAACACATTATTTTATTCAATTTCAAGTTCAGTTTCTCCAATATATTTCTTTTTTATTTGTCTTCCTCTAAATATATATTTTTTAATTTAGTCTTACCCACTTAACAATTAAATAACAATAAACACTAATACATAAAACTATTTAATTAAAGTTCACATGTATAAATTAGATATAATCTTAACCTCTCCCTAAGCTGATTATTCCATCATATATCATAAAATTGAATATATAGGAATTATGTTAAGCATATTTTAAACAGAATAAAATAAAAAAAATTGATACTCACTAGAAATATATTTACACTACAAGAAAATCATGATATAGAAACCAATTTTTAGTGACCAAAATAATTAGTTACAACCAAAATAATTAGTTACAATAGGAACTAAAATAGAAACCATTTTAGAAACTAAAAAAAAAAATTGGTTTCTAAATTAGTTTCTATTATTTTCTATTATTGTTAAATAGTTTCTAAATTGATATCTAATTAGCAATTAAAGTTTTAACTACCAATTATTTAGTTTCTAATATTAATCGTTAAAATTTAGTATTTATATATAATTATTTTACCAAATATAACCAAGTGTGTAATTATTTTACAAAATTTAGCTAACTAAGTATCTGACTCATTCGATATTTATCACATTTTTTTATATACTATGGAAAAATAAATGATTATTTCTGTTTTAAATTGAATATTGTCTATCAAATTCAAATAGCACGATGAGTTAGTTTGGTATTGTATAAAAAAAGTTTGTCAATTGGTGCAAGAATAAAAGTTTGACATTGGTCTGAATGATTATGTCTTATATATACCCATCTCTCTTTCTTCCCTCCCTCCCTCTCTATATATATATATATGTATATATATTATCATATCTAACTATATGATAATAAAAAAAATTATAGACATTAATGGTTTTGATATTTATGAATAATTGAATGAGTTTTTATTTAATAATCTATTTTTCTTTCATTATCCTGTATACTAAAATCATTTAATATTGGTTCAAAAATATATGCAGTAACCCTTGTGACTTTCTTTAGGTATCATGTAGCTCTTCAAATGTTAACCAATATTGGATCAGGTTTATTAACAATCAAGATTAAAACAAATACTTATATAAATTTTATAAAATATTAATAAGCGATTGGAAGACTTAAAATCTCAATTATTTACGATTACATAAAACACATTTGTTTTTCTCATTCTTACAATATTATATTTCTTTTAAGTTTGACATTTGTTATATATAGTTGATAGGCAAACTAATGCATTATTTTGAGAATCATCACACTATATGGGACTAATTCGTTCACTACAACTATTAAATTTTGAAGCCAATTTGACTAAATTTAAATCAAATCTAGTGAGAGTATGTTTGGACAACTTTTTTCTGAGAAAATTATAGAAAAAAATTGGCTCAAACAACAGTGTGTGCTTTAGTGTACTTGTTCTCATGTATGGTGGCATAAGTTATGGCCGAAACAAAAAGATCTGTGTCAGGTTGTCATATCTATCTTTGTCACATATAATGAACCAAAAAAAGCACACAGTACTGAACAAGGAAAAGAGAAAATTGAGATATGAACTTACCTTCCAAAGGTGAGCCGCAAGAACCTCAAAGGTTGAGAAAGGAAATGAACCTCTTTGCATGGGCAAGTGTTTCCTTTTCAAGTTTTCTGTCATTACACCTGAAAGATGATAGGTTTTAAGAACACACTTCTTTGAACTAGAGGGTGTTCCAATTTGCAGAGGAAAACCCTTTTGTGAACTAGCTGTTTGCATTATAAGATGATATAAGTGATCTATTGCCATGGCCCTTCCTTCCTTAGCATTTGAACTTGAATCTGATAGGAGTTTTGTAGTCTCTCTTGGGGCTTCAAGAGTACCACTCAGAAGTATCCCTCTTTCATGCACTGGCTTTGGAACCTCATCAGATCTGCTTCTTCCTTTCACAATTTCTGAATTTGAAGCCCATGCATACAAGAAGTCATAGGTTGCTGGCCCATCAAACAACGAGTGGCTTGTTCCAATACCAATTGAATACCCTCCACAACCAAATTTAGTGACCTGAAATTTATCAAACAGTGTTGTGGAAGTTTCTAATTAATCAATTTCATATTTTTTTCTCAGCGATTAGAGGAATGATCATATACACTAATAGAATAAGAAAGAAGAAAAATGAAATATGTATCAAGTTAGATGATATGGGATGTAAAATCAGAAGATATAGATAAAATTATGCAAGTATATCAATATATATATATTGTAATTTGTTTGTAATTCAAGATGTTTTTCGATGAGGTTACATATTAATTTCTTGAAGGACTAAAATCTACTTAGATATTGACTTTTTGTAAGATGTGTTTTTTCATACACATAAATCAGACAATGGAATCATGACAACAATTTTGTTTTTATTATCAGGAAAGATAACTATACACACATATACATGACTATGGAACTAAGGAAGCCTGAGCACATGTGAGAAATATACTACTTCAGTAGTGATGTGAGATTTGGCTGCATAATTAAGATACTAATTAGGGCACAAAAGAAAGACGGTTTATTTTTCTTCTTTCTATAGTTTATCAATTTTGCAGACGCTGTGTTGTCTTAAAAATGATAAGAAAGATAAGAATTAACAAAGTTGTAAGCAAATAAATTATAGGAACAAGAAGATCTTATGATCCGGCTTATTTATTTTTGTATTTTGCTGATAAAAATAAAAAGTTGTCCAGTGTGAAGGGAACATGTCCCATGTTTTCATATAACGATGAGGACAAACCCTAGCTTCTGCCATACTTAACAGAATGGTAAAAAAGTTCCAAACATTTCTTTATAACTATTTCTGGGGAGGATAAAAATTCTGAGGGACCTAATGGAGTGGTATCAATTTAGAAAAAGCCAGAAATCAATTGGGTAATTAATGTGGACGAAACACAATACACAAAACCCTAAGCAGGTAAATTTTATTTTGTGTGTCTTACATCAATTTTACTTCTACATATGGAATTCCAGTATTTTATAACCTTTGTTAGCAATTAGTATTATATTCTACATATAGATTTTTCTTACCTGAGCAACAATCAGCGGCATGTTTGAGAAGTTCCCATCAAAAGCTGGCTTATAAACCAGCTTCTCAAAGAATTCACTGTACTCAGAGAGGTCTCCAAGTTGTGAAATTTTAGCAGAAGTTTCAGCCTCTGCAAGAACTGCACCATGGTTGTTGCACCACAGGTTGAGCCTGCCATCACTTTGATTTGGCCAAAGCCTACCTGCACCAGGATACCATAGAGCCAAGGTATCTTCCAAGCCAGATTTCAAGTTGGAGAACACTGAATTGAGGGACAAGTCCTTCAACCTCTGGTGAGGCAGGTTATTGTAGAAGAACACCAAGTGCATGAGGTGTGGACACTGCCTGTCCAAATTTGAAAGAGTCAAAACCCTCTGAGGTTGCACAAGTTTGGGATTCACAGACACAATCCTTGAAACAGAAACTATGCTTCTAGGATCATTAGCCTGAGTTGCAGCCATGATTAGATGAAATATATGGGATATTATTGCTCTAAATTTATGTGCAACTATTTGGTTTATTTTTGATAAGTGGTGAGATACATAGAAACCAAAGGGTTACATTTATAGAGGGAGATAATTTGCAAGCTAGATTCTCATAGGAGAGAACAAATTATTAATATAGGTTCTTGGCAATAAGCATGTTGACGGTGGTTATATTTTAAGCATTGTGAACTGACTAATGAGAATAATACTAATGCTAATGCTAATTTAGTGTTATAGAGGCATATCTTCTTTCTCACTACTTAATATTATGCATGGTACTGTAGTGTTGTGTACAAAAGGAGGAATTCTGGTGTGTAGCCGACTGTATGATCTGGCTCCCACTGTTGATCGAAAGTGACCTACTACCTGTCCCTCTATGATGCTAACAACAACTTTGATTATCTTTTCTGTGGGACCTTAATGGACGCTCTCTAACATAATCAGCCCTGGTTTTTGGTTTCATTTTTGCTTTTCTGTGGTCATAATAAAGTGGAGTGTATATTAAAATCTTACTAATAAAATTCCTATCTGAAAAGGAAAATAAAGAAAGACCAGGTTTCAAATTTGATCAGATGATTATGATAAATGTGCTTCAAGATGAGTCTCCTATCTCTCATGTAATTTTGTTGTTTTCATGAGTTTTGAGAATGATCATATGTACTAGGCATCTCTCAGGCACATGGAAAACTTTAACCAACCTTATCTGGGCTTATTTATAAGAACACTTGCATTGAAAATTTCATTTCAGGTGTTTAATTAAGAGGTATACTCTTCATATTTACGAAAAAACTTGAAGTGTTGCATCCATATTGCACAAAATATCAAGCAAATATTAAGGTAACAGTTTAATTAAGCTAGTGGTAATAGTTTGATCTTCCTATATACTTTCTTTTTTGCTTGTTCCTATTAGATATTTTATCAAATGTCTAAAAATTAAATATTTCATCAATATCTCTTAATTGCATTCATTTTCTTAAAATGTTTATGATGAAAGCTCTCATAATATTGAACATATCAACAAGTAGTTATATAAAATAAAATAAAATAAATATAAGTTAAGTTTATCACATGAATTCAAATGGCCAATTAGATAAAAAAAAAAAAAGAGTTCATTACATTCAATAATGATCTCCATCTCTCCCACAATTTAAAAAAAAAACATTGAAACTGTCCTTTTTTTTTATCATGAATAAATTGAAACTGTACCTCTAACCCTGTAAAATCCATCGAATTGACAGAATAGCTGTAAGTTCTGCTTATAGAGATTAGAGGATTTACATCTCTCTTGTGCATCTCTTGATTTTGTATCAACCATTATCCAATGTATAGACTTGTAATCTTGCCTTGTGAATAAAAAAAAAAAATACTTACTCAAACTAAAAGTTTTTCACAAGCTAATAGTCAATTCAAACTAGGCCTAAATTATTCAACCAAATCCTAATAAGCTATACAAAACGTCAATTCTTCATGAATATTAGGTTAAATTACTCAGTTCCTAAAACATTTTAAACTTTTGGATTAAGGTTCTAATATTTTTCAATGGGGTCCTTAACTATATGTAAGCTTTTGTTGATCGAGTTTCTAAAAATTTAAAACCACTATAATTGTAACTTTTTTCCAGTTTGAAGCTGCTAAAAACTAATGCTAGAAACCTACTTATTTAAATTAGAGGGACCAATTAAGAACATTTCAAATAATCTATATACCAAATGAGTAATTTAATAAAAATTGTCTGATGTTTCTATTACATATACAATGTTGCAGTAAACCTATTTAGGGTTTGTCATCATTAAAAGAAATCCTAATACAAAGCATAACCATTTGAAGAATATTACACTGGATGAAAACTAGCAGTAATTTTCGTGGTTCCAGTTGCAACTATAGTTTCGTGGTGAATCTTGACAGAGTAAGAAATAGAGATGAATATGACTGATGCAACCGTAATTGTGGTGGCGTTTTAGAAGTGAGAGTTGAAGAAGGTTTACGTTGCGGTTGAGAAGAAGAATATAAAAGCATGAGGCCCACATCAGAAGGGTGATTAGGCGCTTTAGGTGGTTCGTTGCAAGATGACAGTGATTGTATAATCTGTACACAAAGATTGATAAAGGTCACAGAAAACAATGGCAACAAAGGCATGCAATAAAGAAAAAGGGTTTGTTTTTGTGTTTTGTTTGGGAAGAAAAGAGGTTGTGAGTCGAAAGAAAGCAAAGGGTTGGAAAACAGGTTGGCGTGTCTGAGATAGAGAGGGTTTAGGGTGTGGTGAGTAGGGAAGTTGCTGTTAGTAGGCAAAGCATGCGTGCATTACAAGCCCAGGCCTTGTCTTCTTGTCCCTCACTTTAACAGCATTTCCCTCATTTCCAGCTACTTAGCTTTACACTTTCTTTTTCTTAATTTCACTAATCTAATTTGATCCCTCACTTTCTCTATTCTTTCTTTACTCTATCATGCCAACCCTTCTTTTCCCAATGCTTCCAATAATTTATATAATACTGCCATTATTGAGGTTCCATGGCATGCAAATTCCTTTACTTTGCAATTTGTACAACCTTACTCTGCATTCCACCATATGTGCAACTTCATATTCACAGTTAACATGCATTTAAAGTACAACTTATTCTATTGCTGACCATCCATGCATGCACAATGTATAAATCCCGATTTAAGTTTCTTTCATATATTAGAAGATTTTAACAAGTAAGAAAATATTATTTTCATTTATGTGAATATATCGATCAAAGTGACCTTGATAGAAACTTAAAACAAAGTTTGAGAAAGAAATTTTAACTTTGTGCGAAGATTGCAAGAAAATCATTAAATAGAAATTAATTTTGGAGGGTTAGGAAGCTTGATTAGGAGTTATGGGTTATAAATTTTATCTCAAGCCATTTGATTTTGCTCGTTTTGTAAGTTAAAATGTGTTGCAAACACTCCATTTTATCTATTTTTTATTCTTTGCTGATAAAAAAACTATTTTAGATACCAATAGTTTGTGTGGGATGGAAGAGGATACGAGTCATCATTTGTTTTTTGAATGCATAATAGCTTAGCTCATTTGGAGTCAATGTTATGCTTGGCTAGGAGTGGCGTCTCTGGATCACAATGAGTCAAGTTATCATTTTTTACAATTTAAGCTAGATCGAGCATCTGAACCTGTTAATTATGTTTGGGGAGAGCTTTGGATTGTTGTAGTAAGTGAGATTTGGAAGCAAAAGAACAATGTAATATTCAAAGGTGGTGTGGTTGATGTTTCAGGAATGTTCACTCTTGCTCAGTTAAAGATTTACATGTATGTACTGTATACTTTAATCTATTACTGTGTTTTTTAAATGTTGTTTTCTATCTTCTCTCTATAACAATGGTAAGACGGTTCTACAAGAAAGAACGTAGGAAGCCTCAATCCTTTCGGAACTTTACAACCTTCTTCTTCTCAAACTTCCCACATGGGTATGGAGAATACGACATGTTAGAAATCTTTTAGAGGTGGGCTACCGTAAATGAGGTGTTCATTTCCCAAAGACTGAATAGATGGGGGAGAAGGTTTGGTTTTGTGAGGTTTTATGAGGTAGTGAATGTGGCACGTTTGGAGAAGGACTTGGATCAGATCTACATCGGTTATATGAAGCTACATGTCAATGTGCCAAGATATAGGAGAGAAGTATCAGGTTTGTTTAAGGAGGTAGAAAAACCAACAGCTTCCAATCCAGGGAAGGAAAACACAAGGAGGTAAGGAAGGATACAAGGGAGAAAAAATATAAGGAGGTTTGGAATGAAAAGAAAATGAATAAATTCTTTGCAAAAGCTATAAGAGGATCCTCTTCTCAGAAGAGGTGGAAGGGCCCTATCATTGAAACTCAAAGGCAGATACTACCATGGATGGAAAGTAGCTTCATTGGGCATATGGCACCAGGTGTAGATTTTTTTCAGGAAGAGCTAATTAAAGGAGGAATGAACATGATTAAAATAAGATATATGGGGGATAATTTGGCTCTATTGACGCCAGATGAAGGTGAAAGAATGGAGGATCTAATAAAATTGAATAAATAATGGTTTGATGGTGTTTCTAAATTAATTGATCCATGGTCAGAAGGATATTTTGTTGGGCATAAAGTTGTATGGGTAAGATGCAATGGTCTCCCTATCTCATTATGGAACAAAGAATGCATTGCAAAAGTGGTAGGAGAAGTTGCTTCTCTAGTATCTGTCGATAAAGATACAGAGAATTGGGAAAATATTGAGTATGCCAGGATGCGTGTGAGGCTCCTTCGTAGCTGTAAAGCAAGCTTGAACAAAGATATAAAGACCAATGGTGTTATCTATAGTGTTATTATTGAGGAGGAAGCTATATGTGGCAACGAAGGTAAGTGCAAGGACATTCACAACCCCAGTGACTTGTTAGACAGCGCATCTACGATGGGATCATATGTTGAAGAAACTCTTTTTTCAAAGAACAACCCGGAAGAAGAGTGGATGCAATTGGATGAAGAGGAGGCGCAAACGGCAGGCCTAGGTCGAAAAATGCAAGTTCTTGTCACATCCCAGGTAGGGGAGTCTGATGAAAATGAAATTCCCATGTAGGTGAGCGTTACCAAAGTTATCATGGTAGAGGCAATGAGCGGACAGGGTGGGACCCCTCTGGCTAACCTAGGGTACCTTAGCCCTAAGGTAGTCCAAGATGTTATTACAAACCTGATTGATGCTGTAAAAAGCATTCACTCAAAAACCCAACATGAGTAAGGCCCAAACACCATCTAAATCGGCGCAGAAAAGTGAAAAAGGGTGCGACACTAATGTTCAAGGAACAAAAAAGGAAGGGCAGACGGGAAGCAAAAGAGATGTTGAAAGCGAGAACGTGGAGCATGCATAACTAGAAGTGAGTGCAGCGGCGTCTAGAGAGGTGTCGTCGGAGCTGTTGCTACCATCAAAATCAAGGAAGAGTGTGGCACCCTACACAATTCGTGCCCATAGTGGTGTGGAGAAACAGGGTTCGCTCGAAGGGCCGTAAACAGAGGCAACCATATCTAGAGAAAATGGAACGATAGAGGAACGGAGGAAGGATACACCGGTACTGCTACCAAGCTTCCTCGAAGAAGATGAACTGGCTCGAGGAAGAGTTGAGGGGAAGGGGTTAAAAAAGGGTGCTTATGATTATTATAAGTTTAAACATGAAGGGACTAGGAGGGGGTACTAAGACAAAATATTTAAGGAATATAATTGGTAAAGAGGGAGCGGAATTAGTATGTATACAGAAAACAAAATTAGTTGTAATGACAGATGCGAGATGTTTTTTCCTGTGGGTGGAGAACAATATAGGGTGGCTTCATAATAAAGGAGCTGAAGGGGTAGGGAGCATACTAACCATGTGGCATAAGGAAGCTTTCAATTATGAAAGCCATATAAAAGGAAAAGTTTTTATGGCGGTGTTTGGACAACATATAAAATCTAAGGCAAATATAATGATGGCCAACGTATATGCTCCATGTAACGGGGGCGAAAAGAAGATTTTGTGGGAATGACCGACTATAAGATAAAATCGTTGTTACATCAAAAGAAAAAATCAAATTGGTTGAGACTTGAAGATTCTAACTCGAAATTCTTCCATTCAATTATAAGATGGAGGAGAGTTAGGAATGAAGTCAAAGGAGTAGAAGTAAAGGGAAGTTGGATGAAGGAACCACAGGAGGTGAGGGAGGAAGCAAAAAGGTTGTTTGAACATAGATTTTCAGCTATAAAGGATTTTGGAGTCAGATTGGGAGCAGTGGAATTCAAATTTATAATGAGGGAGGATAATGAAATTCTGTTAGCAGAAATTATTGAGGAAGAAATAAAAGAAGTGGTGTGGCAATGTGATGGGTCCAAGAGCCCGGGGCCAGATGGATTTAACCTCAACTTTATTAAGAATAGCTGGGAGTATTTGAAATAGGATATCATTAGGGCAGTAAGGCAATTTCGGGACATGAGTAGTATTCCAAAAGGATGTAATGCATCATTTATTGCTCTGGTGCCAAAAGTACGTAACCCCTTAATGCTTGATCAATATAGACCTATTTCCTTAGTTGTGGTACTATATAAGATAATTTCGAAGGTGTTGGCCAGCAGAGTAAAAAAGGTTCTCCCATTGGTAATAAACTAAAATCAATCAGCTTTCTTGAAAGAAAGAGGGATGCTAGATAGTGTCTTCATAGCCAACGAGGTTATAGAGGACCTAAAAACAAGTAGGAAAAGAGCGTTATGCTTAAAAGTGGACTATGAAAAAGCATACGATTCGGTAAGGTGAGACTTTCTTTATGATATGTTACGTAAATTAGGCTTTCATGAGAAGTGGGTTAACTGGATCAAAGGGTGCTTAGAGTCAGCCTCGGTGTCGGTGTTGGTAAACAAAAGCCCTACAACAGAATTTAAGCCTTAGAGTTAGTTGAGGGCTTAGCAGGGCTAGTAAGACAAGCGTTAAAGAAGAGAATGTTGGAAGGGGTGAAAGTGGGAGATAAAGAGGTTGAGGTTTGCATTTTGCAATTTGTAGATGACACTTTGTTTAAGTGTCAACACAGTTGCCAAAATGTTCTTACAATTAAAGTTATTCTTAGGTGTTATGAGTTATGAGCTTGCTTCTAGGTTAAAAATTAATTTTAACAAATCTAAATTAGCAGCTCTGAACGTTGGAAAAAATATGTCGAATGTTAAGCTAAGACTCTAAATTGTACACAAATGTTAATACCGTTCAAATACTTGGGTATGGAAGTTGGAGACAACCCAAGGAAGGGAAAATTTTGGGAACCTATTGTAGACAAGTTGAGAAATCGGTTAAGCGGATGGAAAGGGAGGTTTTTGTCTATGATAGGGAAAATTTGCCTTATTAAACCGGTATTCACAACTATTCATCTTTTATATATATATATCATTCTATAAAGCTCATTAAGTGGTTTACAAAAGGATTATCCGTGTACAAAGGAAATTCCTTTGGGGATGGGGGAAGGAGAATAGAACAATAGCATGGGTAAGTTGGCAGAAGATATGTAAACCAAAGGAGGAGGGAGGATTAAGGATGTGTGTTGGTTTAATTATGCTTTACTGGCAAAATGGAAGTGACGTATTCAAGGGGATGAAACAGGGAAGTGGAAAGAAGTGCTAAACTCTAGGTATGGATATGAGTCCAGACAAACAAACAACTCCACAAAACATCATTCTAGGTGGTGGAAAGACTTACTAAAGGTGTGCGGTGATGAAGCTACGACGGGATGATTTCAAAAAGCAATTGGGTGGAAATTAGGAGATGGAGATAAAGTAAGATTCTGGGAAGACTCATGGTTTGGTAATAAAGATCTAAAGTCTGCATATCCCAAATTATATTTGATGTCGCTAGATCAAGGGTTAAAAGTGAGAGAAGTTGGTGAGTGGGTTGGTTTGGATTGGCACTGGAATTTAAGATGGAGACGAAGTGGATTTGAATGGGAAGTAGCTTTACAATAACAAATGATGTCATCTTTGTCCTGTGTTAAGTTAAATCTGAATGAGAATGACAAGTTGGTGTGTGTGCATACAGTTGCATTATAAATAGTAATCGAGATAGTAACTACATCAACTCGTTCTTTAATCAACTTTGGATGGCTAGAGCCTACCTTAGTGTCTCCTTTTATCTATTTGATTTATTGTCAATAAAAAAGAATTAAGAAAATATGTTATAAAGCATTTGATATATAATAATATAATCTTAGAACTAAAATACATCAAATCATCAAAAATATTTTCCAGTCAATTCCAAAGATCTAAATCATGAATAAAAAGTTCAAGTTTTAAGTGTTGGAAATCCGACATCGACTTGAGATGGGGACAATTCATTGTATATAAATGGATGCAAACCTCAACCTCATGAGTCGGTTTTATGGGATTGAGTTAGACTTAAAATCCACTTTTTAATATGGTATCAGAGTCATTTTGAATCACTTTTTATTTTATTTTTTTCTAATAAAAATGTTTATAATTTTTTCCAAAACATTCATAATGCAGAATTTACGTTCTTTGTGAAACTCTATCTACTTTATGAGTGAATGTGAAGTATCGTCACGCATGACCGTAACATTCAATGGTTCTATCTATATAAATATATATATTATTTGATTGATGGAGAGAAAAAGATGAGAGATTAAATGAATTTAAGAAAGAAGACGAAAAGATATGTTCTTGTTTAAAATGAAAGACATTCCATTCAATGAGCACAGACCGTATATTGATCTCATGTTACTTTTCTTATTATTCTTCTTCTTCCTTTCTTTTCTGACTTTCAACTTCCAAAGGAGGCAAAGAGAGACCTCAATTTTGTTATTATGGTTTACCCATTCGTATCAAGATATTCCCACCATTGTTACCCATCTTTCACTTTTTATTTTATTTTTATCAATCAAGAATAAATAAGATTAAATGAGAGACTTCAATATGATTCAACCTTATATAATACATTGATTTAACACAAAGTATTTGTTTAACTTGAACATACTAAAAATCTCTTCCTTCTTTAGTCATTCATTTCTAAAGATTATCTTCTTTTTTTTATTCCATATACAACAGATTAAGGCAATTCACATAATTTACATAAGAACATCTCTTGTAGTAATTTAGATAGAAATAAAACCCATTCATACTATATTTAAACTTAGAATGGGGATGACTAACCTTGTCTCTAGGAGTAACTTGAATACACGACTTTTTTATCTCTTAAATACTTCCTATTAATTTTATTCTTATTTTGTTAGAAGAAAAAAAAGACTTAAATATCTCGGCTGCAAATCTCCAAGGTTTAATATCAATATAAAAAGCTAAGTTTCACGTGTAATCATAACTTTTAGTTTAATATAATTGAAAAAGTTTTTTGAAAATTGTCTTTCCTTTCTTGGAGAGTTCTTATAATGAGAAGAGATATATAGTGTAGATGATGTGAGTTGATTTTAGATTAACACATTTTATTGGTTGCTCTTTGTTTATAATTTTTAATTTAACAATTATGAGAACTCTAAGAAGATTCTCATTGAACACGAACTTAGCAAAGTGGTTAAGTAAGTGTGAAGGTTCACTCCAGAAGGGCAAAAGGAAAAGACAATTATAAGGTGACAAATGATGTAGCGGAATTAGAGACAAGGAACAAATAAAGAAGAAGGAGAAAATAAAGAACAAATTAAAGAGAAGAATAAGACATATATAGAAGGGAGGTGGCGCAAAATAAAGAATAAAAGAGGAAGGGATGAAGAGAGCTTATGGGAAGAAATGAAGTCAAGCCTCTTGGAGCAGAGGGATTCCAAGATGAGTGATGTAAGAGCCACCACTTGAGATATTACCTACCCAAGATAAGACCCAGACAACTTGAACCACCACTTGAGATATTACACACCCAAGATATGACCCAACATGAGAGCTCACAAGTCTCACAAAATTACTCCTGCAGAGTTTCTTTACTATTTAAATTCAAGGTGTGAATACATGAGGCAAGGCACCCTATTATAGGAATGGGTGCCTTGGTGGGCAAGATGAGGGAAAGGGAGGGTAGAATGGTAATAAGAGAGGGAAAGTCAAGGGGGGGGGGGGGGGGGGGGGCAGAGGGCCAAACCCCCCCCGACGCGCTCAGCGGCGAGGGGCAAGGGCGCCGGGGGGGGGCGAA